>JGI10211J14876_10000599_pt1 | contig 15620 bp, 8 predicted proteins | sample Etolagsediment_FD_14876 | JGI IMG/M metagenome (IMG submission 14876)
CAGTCGGGGGCTGGTCAAGGTAGGGAACATAAGGATCGACTTCCCAGACACAAGTACCGTTGTCACAACGGGTCTGGACACCCGAAGAGAATCCTTCGTCAATGTCAATGTTGAACAGAAGCGCAGGACAATCTTCGGCCTCCACGCATGTACCCACAGGGACAGATCCTATGCATTCGGTAGTCTCGTGGCCGTCTAGTAAATCATAGGTTTTGGAACACATGTGATTGTTGTAACTACTGTTGGTTTCCGATTCGGGGACAAAACATTCACTGGTGCATTTGGCTCCGTGTTTCTTGGTCGCGGCCGGCTGGACGCAATGCCCGTCGTTGTCTAGTTTCCCAACCAAGCAGTCGTTTCCACGTGGCTGGCAGTCCTTGTTGTTTTTGTGCGTATGATAATGGTTGTAGACCATCCAACCGACAAAACCTAAGATTATACTTACTACACAGAGAATGAAGATTTTTAGAATAATGTCGCACGCCAGTCCAGCACCAATGGTTGTGTGGTCCCCGTCCATTTGGCTTGACAAATCTTCATTTGTGACGTCCTGACCGGCAAACGAATAGTTATAATCTTCATAAGGATTGTCATATTCTCCCCTTGACTTAACAGATCGGCGGCGATACCGAGACATAATATATTAGGTAAATGATTATGGCACAGAGGAATGTTTTGTCCCTGTTTTATATTTATACATACATTGTATAAACATTTAAGTGTTGAAAGCATCCATATTTTTTACACCTGTTATTTATTAGTACCCAATAAAAAACTTTCCCGCATTACTCTCTCTCGCGTAAATAGTTGTTTCGTATGCCCCAGCGATGAGTATGGCCGCGGAAAACGCCTTTTTTAAAATCGGCGTCGTGAACATTGCCGGGAGAATCCTTCTCGTCTAAATCAGTCCCCTCATAACCTCTATTTGATTTTACTTTTAGTTCTTTTAGTTCTTTTAGTTCTTTAGCCATCTCCTGAACTTCTCTATTTATACATGTCATGTAGTAAAATACATAGGAAAGAATAAAAATAACCGTCAGCGTTTTACACGCATCGCCACTTGGCATGGAAAAGTTCGTACTCGAGGGGTTTTGGTTACTAACAAAAAAAACCGGACGGGGTCCACTCGAATCTAATATAAGCCTGTTCCTCGCCCTATTGTCACGCGAGAATAGAACAAGGGTGAAAGGGGAGTAAATTGGGTAAAAAAAAAATAATTGGAATAAATGCGTTTCGGTTTTGGATTTTGGATTTTGGATTTTTTTTGGAATTCCAAAAAAAAACTTCGCCCCGTGCACTTCCCGCATTCTTATTCACATACGATGGGGTTGGACGATCCCGCGGCATGCAAAAAGTATATTCGAATGCGTCTTCCTGATTCATTCTTGACCAACGAACAGTGGTTAAAGAAACACAATGAACATTCCGGAAAGGTTTCCTTTTTGGTATTGGATTTCCTGCTTCATATACACCAGATTGCGCACAGTAACAAGCTCAGTTTTGACATGGTACAAAGTAAGCTTAAAAAAGTGTTTACAGATTTTATTTCCAGTTTTCCTCGCTTAAACACCATGGTTGTCCTGTTGGACGAGCAAGAGTTTACGCCTTTGGGAAAGATTCCTACACAGCAATCAAGGTCGGATTCCTTGACTATGGAAGAACGCTCCTCTATCATGGAAGGAGGAGTCCTAGAAAATGTGGACGCAAGTATGAACGAATCTATTGACGAGACGTTCAAGGATCATCCAGATGTTGTCTGCGGTAAGAAGACCGCCTTTGCGGTCTTCTTCTCCAAGTATGTGCGGACAAGGGCTTTGAGAAAGGATTTGACAAGGATGGTTACCAAAACGTTAATTGACTTGATCGAGGAGAAGCGCATACCTTATGGACTTCGCATTTACATAGACGGGATATCTTACTCTACATATTATGCTCCTTCTTCCTCATTTTTTCACACAGAAGACGGGCAAGATATGTCTTCTACTACGAGTCTTTCCTCCACAGGTAGTTTTTCCGGAACCTCGGGAACCCAAGAGTCTGGAGGAACGCCTTTGCTGAAGCGAAGAAAGAGTATTTCTGCCGTAGGGGATGTGTCTGCACATACGCATATGGACAAAGACTACATTCGCTTGTGTAAGCTGGACGTTATCCAAAACGAACACAATGAGACCGTGGCCAAACCTGTGTGGCTCACCAAGAAGGACCAAGACGCAGATATTTTTGGAGGATTTGACGGAGGCATGAAGAGGCCATATATGGGTGAAAGTGATGTTAAGATTCCTTACTACCTGTGGAAAATTGCAAGCATGTTGGACTATCGCCTGAAAAGAGACGGCGAAGAAAATGGGAGAACGGGCGAGGATACTCCATACGAAGTGACGGTATACATTAGCTCGTGGGATTCTGATTGCATTCCTTTAAGCTTGATGGCCATGAGTGGTGTATTTAAGATGTACCCGCGTCTGGTGCCGAGAAAGGACAAGAGTCCAGACACCGGAGTACCGCGCGGTGGCGAGCACAACTCGCCACGCGCGGTACTTCGTGTCTTGTTGGATTCAAGACAAGGAGGGTCTTTCCGGGATATGTTGAAATACAGAGAGGCTTTGGCCGAGGGTGTTGAACACCCTAAGTATCCCAAGAAAAAGGATCAATTTATTGTTTTTCGTCGACGGTTCGTATCTTCGCATGAGGATGAGTATTTAACCGATATAATGGACATTGGGTATTTGNTCTACGACATCAAGTCGCATTTCTTAGTACGATACCCTCTTTGCAAAAACCCTGTAGAGACNCTCTGTTTGTTNCTGATGTGCGGCGGCACGGACTATGTAAGGTCTCTTCCGGGCGTGGGGTTTTCGACCATGCGTTCTGTATTTGATGCCGGAGGCTACTTGCTTTTGGCCAATGCGATTAGCATCCAATGCGAGAAACAAGACGATGGAAAGTTGAAAATGGGGATCTCTATCAACGAAACAGATGTGCTTGGATTCTACAATCTGTGTGTACGCTTTGCTCTTCCTCACGGGTCTATGGGAGGAGTGTCTTCAACGATGACAACAAAGAAAAAAGATTTGACTAAGAAAATCAACGCTTCCAAAAAGGCGTTGGAGGAACTTAAGAAAGCGTTACATCCTACAAACAGTGCCGGACACACGCCCCAAGACATGGAGGAGGCGATTAGAACTATGGAAATGAAGAGAGAGTTTCTCGAATCGTTTCTGTGGGCAAGTCACTACGATTTTCTTACGGAGGTGTCAACCAAGATTCAAGAGGAAGATTCGGAAGAAGGCGAAGAAGAGTTGGCCAATTACCTTGGAGAGATTTCCGGAATGACAGAATGCGAACACGACGACTGGGACGAGGTGGACGATGCTCTTCGATCGAAGAAAAGAGAAAATATCAAAAGGACCAGGAAGACCTTGGAGACAAAGCATAAGAAAGCTCAAAATTTGGTTCAAAAACTCTCCGAAGATGAGAAGAAATGGACACAAGCGCAGAAGAAGGAGGTAGATAAGTTGATTGGGAAGAACACGCTTTCCGGAAAAGAAGCCATCGCTAAGCTTCGCACTTCCGTACCGGATCCCAGGGCCATGTCGGACGAAGAAGTGTATGCCACTCGACCGGCTTGTATCACCGACATAAAGGGTCTGGAAGAAATCAAGCCGCTTGTGCGAACACTCGTATGGTGTCTAATATATTGGCGCACGGCACCATTTGTTTGTCTGAGAGACACCCAGACGTTGCGGTCCACTTGTTTATCAGGCGAGGATGGGGAGATGTCTGTATTTGGATACAAGAGTACCTACCGTAGAGGCAATAAGCGAAAAAAAAGGACGGTAGCGATGGCGGATAAAGTATCCCCTGGAAAAACCATATCTATTACACTAAAGTAAACTCTATCTCTCTTCCTATCTCTCTATCTATTTACACCGATACAAAAGCACAAACAATCGTTGAATTTTTGTTTCCATTTTCATTATTTTTTTTTTGGGTAAAAAAAATAAAGGAAATAATTTATACTCTTTGAAGGAACGCAAAAAAAAATTGATATCCTTGTGTTACTCATTCTCCACCTTGTGTTGTTGGTACCAAGCGAGCGGTATATTCTTGCGAGTAAACAATCAGGGAAAAAGGAAGAAAAGGGAAACTGTCGTAGTGCATGCCACTTTTCCCCTTATTTTACAAAACGGAACGAGGATCGTAAATTGAACTTTGATCATTGTGTCCAGTGAGATACATAATGTCTGTATGATCGTCGAAAATGATAAGGTGGTCCACCGAAGAAAGTACATAGGCCAAAACCGATATGGGTATGGGAAAAGGGGGAAAGGTGGTAAACGAAAGGGTCCTGACGTAGAGTTGGAGTTACAATGCATCGAATGTCTTAAAGGGGACCCTCCGGTGAGGAATACAAATGTGTCCAACAAAAAACGAAAGCTCTGCGCACAGCATTACCGGGAGTTCCGACACAAGAATTCGTGCAGTGTGGAAGGGTGTCCAAAACTCATTAAAAACGAGAAGAAGAAACTGTGTGCAGAGCACGACCACGGCAACGACGACGCAAAATCCTGTAGAGTGAATGGGTGTGACAAGGCGGTGAACCAGAGACATAATATATGTGATACGTGTTATATGAGAGAGTACAGAAAGAAGAAGCAAAAGTCCTCGCGTGAATACAAGGAAGAGGAAACGAACACGAAGTTCCATATGGAGATAGGTGATTCTTCTGTATCGCGTAGGTACAAATTTGTAGGTGGTATATCCTTGCTTCCAGAGGAAGTCGGTGTAGTTTTGGATAAACCGGAGAAATCGATGATGTCTGTATACATTATTCAACGGTTTGCCGAAGGCATAACATGAAAATAAAAAAAAAATAAAACAGAATCGATGTAAATCCATTTTCGTTGCATGAAGCACAAAAAAAGCGGGTCACACGAGGGTGGTTCTCATGTGGAGCTGGTTGACAGGAAGACATAACGAGGTAAAGGGAATCAAGGTGACGCACATCAAAGCCATTGACTCGGAAGGATCCCTCGTTATCTACAGCGAGGGATCCTCTGGTAAAAAGGTTGCGGCCCTCAAGGGCACGACCATCTATGAGCTGGGTATGCGGCTGAGCGCCATCGTGGACTGTGACAAGTCCATTTCAGAAAAGGCGGTCACCATTATCCACCCCGAAAGCATGTTTTATTTTACAAGCCAGTACGACATGGACGAGGCTAACCATCTCATCCGACAAGAGGAAGAAGAGAGAAGGCGAAGAAACCCCCGGGCCAAAAAGTCTGCGAGCAAAAGCGAGAAGGGTATGCACGTCCCTACCACGGCAGATCCTCTGGACCCAGAAGCGGGTATACTGCCCCTAGAGGATTCCGGAGAACCTAGTGCGGAAAGCGAGGGGGATTTGGCTACCATAACTCCATCGCCTTCTGTGGCGGAAGAAGGCGATGAGCACGAAGACATTCCCTTTTCCATTGAGGAATTGAAGCACTTGGACGACATTGATCGTGCCGCTCACCAACACCTTGTTTGTCGCGTGGTCTCCGGGTACCCCATCGTCTCGATGAAGCCTTTTGTGAACGAGTTTTATTCGCGTTTTGTGGAGCAAGGTTCTCCATATGTCATTTTCGAGGAGGATGTGTACTCGGTGTACCGGCTTTGGATGAACACCGGCCTGGCCCAAGCCAGTCTATGCAGAGCGTTGGTGAAATTCCTCAAGTCAAAACCCCAGCAGGAAGACCGATGGTCCGTGGAGACCATGGAATCGTTCCTAGTATGCAACCTGTACAATGACTATGAGGCGATCTTCCCCCATTTGGAAAGCGACCTTTCTCTTACCAAGTGGGGCCAGAACTATATAGCGCCTGAAGGTATAGTAGAAAATAGGGTGACGCGTACGTACAGCCGTATCCTCCGAAGATCGCGAATATACGCATTAAAAGAAGTGCAGAGACTATGGATATACAACCAAAGCAAAAAGGTTCTATTAGAAAGGGTATTCAATGTGGTTGAAGGAAACGAAAGTAGGACATGCGAGGATGGGATTTCTGGGATTTCTGGGATTTCTGGGATTCCGGACGGAGAGGCACAAACAGTGGCTCCAGATATTCGAGGTATAGCATTGGAAAAGGGAAAGGAAAAGGCAAAGGAAAATGGGACTTGTTATTCTCAATCTATTTCCGAAGAAACGTTTGCTAGTTCGCGCGCATTGGAACAACGTATTCTCAAAGAAGCCATAGAAGCCCAGATTGCGGCTTCTTCCGTACACACAGAATGTTGGGAAAAGGTGATGGATCCTATACGTAAGCTGATTGTTGAGGTTCGGGATATTTGCAATCAAGTATGCATAAACCAGGTGAGACAAGAACGGCCAGACGAAAGTGTTGACTTTGACACCAATCTGTTGCGGTTCAAAGCGGGAGTAGTAGAAACCGTAGCAGGGGACCGTCCACACCATACCGAAGGAGGATCGGCAGAGACTTCTGTTCCCTCCTCCGACGTTGCGTATGATCCAGATGTGCCCCATCTTCCCACGCCTACGCTCGACCGTTTGTTAATGTACCTAAACACCATAGACGACTGTATGTTGAAGGCCGTTAGGAACCAAGACCCCCAACGCTTGCGCAAAGATCCAAACTATTATTCGCCTTTTCAAGGAATAACCAACACGAAACCCGAGACCCCAGAAAACCTCGATGTGACACTTTACCCTCCTACAAAGTTGGGTGATGAGGAAGACCATTACGATGCATAAAAATGAAAAGAAAAATAAAAAAAAAATAGGGAAAAGGAAATGTATCATTTGGCTTTTGTTGTTCTTCTTCGCTTCCTTCCAGCCCAAAAATTCTTTTTCCCGACCATATCCTTCTTCTTCTTCCTTTTATTCTTCTTATTCTTCGTCTTTCTCACGGCCTCTAGGAAATCTTCACTCTCCTCGCTTCCGGCCAAAAGCTTACAACTCTTACATGCCACTTGCTTTAACATATACGAAAGCTGACTGTTACCTTTTTGTCTATCTCTAAACACATTTCTACTAATCATGGGATGGTGTACACATGCGACAAGGGCGTAAAACATAGCATCCAAAGCGTGCTCGCTAGGTTTTTGTCTTCCTCGCTTTCTAGATCCGGGAGGAATGGGAGGGTCTACGTATCGTTTCTGGTACTGCATAGAGGCAAACTTTTCGCTTGACCACAGCATTGCGTACCCGAATTCTCGTATTCTTCGCTTGCGAAGAGGCCGGTTTTTTTCAGTACCCAAAAAAACTTGAGGGAAACAGCTGTTCAGCGTCTTGGTTGAAAGAATATGGCACTCAATGTTGTGTGTGCCATAGTAAGTTTGAAGTGCAGATAGGACACAACAATTGTCAGGACTCTCGTTCATCTGGATTTCAATGGCTACGTACAGGGTTGTTTTATATCGACCTGTGTCCCGAAACACGTCTGGACGGAAAATCGCTTTGTGTGATTCAATCATCGAGAGGACACAGACGCCGAAATTGCTACTGACGGCCTTGGTGGTACTGAAGCAAGATATGCCCTTTTGGGAAGCAGTAGGAGAAAAGTTACTTAGGTTAAACTCTACCAAATCCAAAACCGTGTCTCCTTCCACATGGTAGAGACATACCCCCATATGTCTGGGCCCAGGGTCGATTCCAATGACAAACGTTGCATCTTGCCTGATTTTGATCACCTTGTGGTCCGACTTTTCTTCTTCTTCTTCTTCTGAATCTTCCGTATTTATGCAAATCACATCACACACCCCCTCCTTGTGGTCCATACCATGCACCTTGCTGCCGTTCGTATGGATAGCGAGTAATGAGTGTTGGTGGGCAATTCTAATTGTTTTTTTTTGGGGGATAAGATAATACCTGTCACACGTAAATTAATATTACAACAGGGATGTTGACCTTTCTCCGCGGGGGGGTTTTTTTTTCATTGTATCATCAGTCTCACATATATGCGCGGCCACACCCACACGTTCACTATTGGGCCTTCTTACCCTACTACACCACCCCCTCGCTTGGGTTACCTTGAACACATTGAACATCTCAACAGCATTTATGACTCGGAACAAGAAGATGCCATACGTGCCATAAATAGCAAGCGCAAGCGAGGGCTTGAAGATGTGCAAAGGAAGTATGAACAGAGGTACCGGGAAGCGCTCAAAGTGGTGAAAGAGTTGGGCCCCTTTTTTGGAGGATTTGGTGATCTTGGCGAACCATGTCCTCTCCCGTTGTTTACAGAAACCGAATTTTTTGAACCAGGCGAGGAAGAGGGGGAAGTGGCGGAAACAATTCGGGCATCCTCAAAGGACGGTAATGAGTTTATGGTAAACATGGCTTGCTGTATTTGTATGGACGCCTTTCGGGATACCCGGCTTGTGTGTAACCACGTATCCATGTGCATGGAATGTGCTCTCAAGAGCAAGAAGATGCACATGGCTACGCGAGGAGGTGAGCGAATGGCGGTGGAAGACTTTTGGTGTCCCATCTGCAGAAAGTTTAGTGCCCGAGCGTCTAAGGTGTATTTCTCCTAAGCAAAAAAAAATCATTTTAATTGTTTCTCCTTGACCAGTGTTTGTTTTTTCAGTTTTTTTCCAAACTTTGTCCAAACGAAAAAAAAATGACGCATTCGTGTGACGCGGTCGAAAGTAACTTGGTGGGGATGAATGTAGCCATATGGTTCTTAGTCATTGCTGTGTGGTGCATGCTCCTGACCAAATGGGTGGGTGGATTTATACGTGTCTGGCGAGGCGAGGATGTGCGGTCGGTCTTTGCAGGCTACGAACGTGTGGGGAGGCGAGGCGAAGGACTCATGGGCGACTTTGGAGACCCTGTGCATCAATAGATTCCGATTGCCTCGGTTCTGTTAAAAAATACTAATAATCTCTATCTCTTCGCGCGTTGACTTTGATCTTTTGTTTTAAACAAATAAATAGTTGTATCTTCACTTTTTTCTTTTATCTCCAGTCGAAATATCAACCGGCAAAAAAATTAGTGGCAAAACTTTCAATTAAAAAAAAATATTTGAACCGGGTTTTTTTCTTGCGTCTCGCCAGTCGATCCCCGCACACACCAAGATTTCTTTATCGCTTTTCAAAAAAAATGGATGAACATGGAGAGGGTGGTCAGGGGCGGAGGAAAAAATCAAAATGGAGCTGTTTTCCAACCCCAGTGTCGACGACCGGACCCGGAAATAGCGACATGCTCCAAGAATCCGATACAGGTCTTCCCAGCAGGTCGGCTGACCTGACCGAGTCCGAAGAATACATAGATTGGGTAGGCGAAGAGGCGGGGGAACTTTTAGAAGAAGAAGGCGCGGAGTCAATCTTTGACGACATTTGGCAGGAGAGCAGAGACTGGGGAACGGCGTCTTTTGACGTTGATGCGGACACTCTTGGGTTCACCGCCAATATATTCCCCAAGACCAAGATGCGTCGAGACGAGAATGTATCTTTGGACCAAATGCTCGCCTCGCTTTTCTCAGAGATCCGATTCAGTCGTGTGGAGAAGGCCATGTTCTTTGCAGCCGCTATTGATCGAATGGGCTATTCAGAAGGTCTATGGATGAATTTGGGTATTTTCTCTTTTCGAGAGATTGGGTATGGGTATCCCGAAGCCCCTATTTATGTATACGACTATTACTGCAGCTGGCTGGAGGAGATGCGTAGACATCGCGAAGAGTTGGCTTGCCGTCTACGGTATGCGTGTACACACGCTATACTTTCAAAATTTCCTTCGATTTATTCTCGCGTGAAAGATGAGAATCCCGAGAATCCTATGGACATCAAGGACTTCGTTACGACGTATTTAAGCGAGGAGGAGCGTCAAGAACTCTTGGAAGACATCCGTGTGTTGATGACCACTCCCGAGAGCATGTCTGAGTATCCTTTATATGACACACCTTGTTCTTGCCACTTGAGAAAGTCCAAAACGATGAACCGAAAGAGCGAAGCAGAGAACGAAGACACACTCTTTGCAGAGCTGGGAATGACCAGTCACTTGACGACGGCAAGACATATATTATTTTCAATTATTAATTATCTTTGTGCTTTGCCCAAGTCCAGTCTTTCGCTTGACGTGAGTTTCCACACGGCGTACAAATGCCAAGGAAAGCTGATGGACCAGGACTGGACGATCCGACTTTCTTTTACCGAGTTGGACTATGCCTTGTTTAAGATTCGCAAGACACGCGAAGATGCTGTACAACAACTGGTCATCTGTCTTTGTTGTTCTATCATCCACGGAGACGAGGAACGGGCCGTCCGTATGACCGATTTGTTTCATACGTGGAATGAGGAGGAACTCTTTTGGGAATCTTTGCTGACGATGTGTGACGTCCACCGCGACTGTTACCAATGGGTTCGTCCGTATCTTTTAAAGTACCGAGACGCCTGGCGTGCTTTCGATGGGTGCAAGGACTATTTCATCGAGGGATGCCGAACCTCTCTATTCACCGCCACGTTGCTGATTGTCCGCGGACCGCCTCCCCGAGACCGACAGCGATACAACTCTTCCTTCCCGGAATCCTCGTCTTCCATGACCATGCCTTCTCCAGCAATGCCGGCATTCCGTAATAATCTGGTCCTCACACCTTCGCAGATCAACTATAGCCGGGACTATGTCAAGATCATTTATGGCAGCCAGACCCCTTCGTATCGAAACCTGGAGTTTCTCACCAAGTACTCTCCGTGTCCATTTTCGCACGCGCCTGACGACACCGAAAAATCTCTCGACAGTGGTGGTAACCGTATTGTCTCGATGCTCAAGGACGCAGACGAAACCTGTGTAGATTTAATGTCTAGGCGAAGCGACAAGGTGAGCACGGATGAATTTCTTTCCTCCAAGACCGTCGCGGAATTTATCCACAGCGTGATCCCGTACATTGGCAAGGAGTACACGGGTAACATGTCTTGTGGGAGAGAACCATATGTGGTTAAATGTTATTCCGATCCCACCAGCAGACGAAAACGCAAAGATGCCTCTGGATCGTTACGGTCGACTCTTCGTGTGAAAAGGGTCTCGCATTCTTCTTCTATTCCTAACATCAATTTCCGGGCCATGCTCAACCGGTCTACGCTGAATTCCAAACGTGGAACCCGCCCGGCCAAGGTGTTCAACAAAGGCGGGCCTTCGTCGCAAAACAGGCGACGAGCACTATCCTCCCCCTCCTCGCCTTTTATCAGAGCACCCATGTCCAGAAGTGGTTCCGTGCTTATGGACACAGACGAAAATCTGGAAGTGTCTATCGACGAGGGGGCCATCGATTGGACCACACAATTGGGGAGATATTGGGGAAAAGGGTATCGTAACGCGCACTTGAATTCCCACAACTATAGAGAGCGGTCCAAGATATCCAATCAATACTTCGCGTGCAACGAGGCGGCCATCGAAGAGCAAGAGAAGGACGCCAAAAAGAAATCGGACGAGCGAGCGATCGCCATGCGAGGAATGGTCAACGGACTGACCGCACAAAGACTATTGGCCCCCTCGCTTTACGAAGATACAGAGTCGGAGGCAGAAGATGACGCGCTCACACACACTCAAGAATGGAGGAGATATATTCAAACGATGAAGAGGATCGAGGAATTGGAATGTACCACGTGGTATGATCCAGGAATGCCGATACTCTATCGAAAATACTCTACGGAGTTACTCAACATTCAGAATCAGTTGTTGGAAATGGCCTACGACAATTCCTCGCCTGACGGCAAAGAGTTGTTGAGCTCGAGACAGATAGAGATGTTCAAAACCCCCAATGATTTCCTGCTGAACCAAGTGAATGTGGAAACATGCAAGGAGGATATATCTACCAGAGTCATTGGCAGGGACGACATATTACGAAGATTGGACCAACTCGAAACCATCCGCAAAGTTCCGGTAATCCATGAAATGCCCAACGAAGAAAAAAGAATCGTTTCTATTGCAGAAGCAGGGCGTTCCCAGTCGGTGGTAGATGATTTATCCAGAGGAATTTCAGACCATTGCAATATTTATTCTTCCGCAGAATCTTCCGAATCTTCGGATCGCGAGTTACGGAGATCAAGTAAACGATGGTATCGTGTTTTAGACGAGGACAAAAAGGATAAGATGAAGGGGGAGGAAATTTCACAAGAAGAAGAAGAAGAAGGAGATACGACCACCATTGGCGACCGAGAACCTTTGGTAACTTTAAACGTTTCAGAGGCTTCAGAGGCTCAAAAGGCTGCAGAAGATCAAGAGGGTGGCGACTTTTCAGAACTGGTCGGGAGACCTAGAGATGAGAACGTGGTGGTTTCCCATCGTGTATTTTTACCCAAAGATTGCAAAGGTTCCGATACAGGACCAATGCTAGGTTCTTTGGCATATGTGGTATTGGAGCCTTCCACCAAAGAACTTTTTTCTCTCGTTTCGTTGGGTCCGTTTGATACGGAAGAGCAAGTCGAAAGAGTGGTCACTGATATTGATTTCAGGGAATCACTTTCTCTTCCCAATATATACGTAGCTTATGCGATGAACTGGGCACACATTGGGTACGATTTGATGAAGAAATATCTTCGCATGGACATGGACGAGTTTTCCGGGACTTCCGGGACTTCCGGCACGACAGTGTCTTCATATTCTCAAACAGAGGACCGGGATAATATCATCGATTCCATATTGCGTACGATGCATAAGATGAAAAAGATTAGTTCGATGCACATACCAGCGGGGTACAAAACGGCTTCCGAGTTTATTCTGGACAAGCATCCATTCTATCCTAACTGCATTCTCTCTAATATGTCTCCTCATTTTGGGGAAACCTCTATTGTGGACACTACATACCACCGCGAAATCGTACCCGTGGATAACACAGATTTTTCTAAAGGATATTACCTGCACTACTCGGTCAAGATATGCAAACTGCCGTTCGTGCTGCATGCCTCGGAAGAAAAATGGGCACAGTTTTTAGACTTTTGCTACCAGACTCTTATAGATGATTACGACCGACACCAGCTGGAACTGAACTTTCTATCGAAACATGATACCGTTCTTAGCGATATAGAATATACCACGGATTCAAACACGGACGGGTACAAGTTGTTAGAGACCCTCCTATACTACGGAGTAACAAAAGGCATTCATGAGGAGGTGGGTGTTCAAGCAAGAAAGCTCTGCGAATCGATTGTTTTCACATACAGTCCCGCCATCTTTAACAAGGAACCAAAAAAAGAGTTGGTCTTTTCCATGGCCCCTATGTACATGGACTATTTGACCATTTGTAACCGCGAACAAATGACCGCGGTGGGGGAAAGTGAGGAAATTTCCTCGTTTTACGCCTCGGCCTCGCATTTCTTTCGGGACCTCTGTAAACACTTGGTGGCCGGAGAACATTTTTACAATCATATGCCGGACCTTTTTTATCAATCCATCGTTGGAATACTTCAAAGCGAGGAGGGGCATCTGTGGTACGGGGACACGACCAATTTGTGGTCCTCGGTGGTGAAAAGCAATATGCCTTCCAAGGAGCACACAGACTACATCGACCAGGTTTTGGAAGTACGGTCGCTTCGGCTGCACGTAAGCGAAGAAGGGGAAGGGGAAGGGGGAGAAATAGTATTTCCTCAGCAGTTTACCATTGCAGATATTATTGTAGATTATAGAACTATAGAGCGTGTGTATCATAGGATGTACAATGTAACCCCTCGCCTTATGCTGAACGAATAGGAGTCTGGGAAACTGGGAAAACTAGGGAACTCTTAAAATTTTTAAAAAACCCACAAGCGATTTATTTTCGTCGGCTGGCCATCCATGCACTGGCCTCTTTGGTGTGAATAAACTCATCGGCGAGATAAACCAGCACCTTCATGCACATTGATTCATCCAACACATCACGTCCAATGGACGCGTTGACCTCATGTCTTGACTTTTTTTGCATCTTTTCGGGGAGCATCTCTGTGCGCACGTTGGGAATGGTTCTTCCCGCGGGAATCTTGAAATCCTTAAAGATGATGGGTAGGGCGTTGGCTTGTACGATCAGGAACAGTGTCTCGTTGGGTTTGAGCAAGCTTCTGTTGTTATGCTTTTCAACAACACGGGCAGCGGTTTTCATCACTGCCCTTTTCTTCTTACGTTTCTTTTTAACCGGCTGATTTTCCGCGTTCTTCTTGAGAGCTACCTCCACCTCTTCCTTCAAATCTTTCTTGCGGTGCCGGAAAAAAGGATGCCGGGCCGCCATGTCATTGACATCCTGAGTACGGATGATGCGTTTGAGAACAACGTTCACGTCATCTGCGGTAACGGTAAACCGCATTTGGTTCAAATGTGCCGGGCCGCCTTCCATATCAGGTACCCCGCGGATCAGTAATCCAACGCACTTTTGGAGGATTTCTCGGATGATTTCTTCCATGGCAGCAGCCACATACACATGTGCACTGGTCTCGATTGACCCAAATGTCTTGCATAGGTTCTTGACGTGGGCCAGTTTTACGTAAAGCCCGGCTCTTTTCTCCCCGCTGATGGGCTTGTCCTCTTTGGTACGGTTTCGCATACTTTCATGATACCGTAACGCAGCTTCCTCGCCTCGATCATGCATTCGGAGAAGGATTTCAGGCGCAGGTATAACACAGACCATGGCGCCCCGTATGTCGTCGTAGGTGGTTCTAGCATGGCCATTGTTATGAGCCACTTTACCCGCGGCTCCAAGAATCAGCTTCCCGAAATGGACGGACGCATGAGAAATTACCTTTTTGGCCGATTTGGATACTACAATGTCGTTATACCCCATATCGTCCTTTATGGTGTTGATCGAATTTAGTTGATGTGTACGAGGACCATCCGACTTTCTCTTGGAAGAAGCTTTTTTGCCCTTTCCCCCTTTCCCTTTTCGAGCTACCAGTCCTCTTCCTCCTCCTTCAAGAATGGTTTCCTGTGTGACATGTGTGTCCTGTAGTTTATGCGTGACCTGTGGGTCCTCAACCTCCATTTCTTCTTCATGGTCTGCTTCACGCGAGGGAGAAAGTAAGTCTTCCCCGTGATTGTGGGAAGAAGTAGAAGAAGAAGATAATGCCTTGGATTGCCTGACCAGCGCCACCTTGTCCAACAAATCTTCCTCATGGGGCGCGTCTTCTGCGGTCATCTCTTGATCCGACTCTAGCCCCGATAAATCCGAATCGGATTCTCGGTGCTCATAACCGGCGGGAAGTTGGGTCGTGTCCACCGAAGACTCGTCGTCTCTCGGGTCGCTGGAACTTCCTTGGGTCCACTCTTTGTTTTTGTGGAGAGGACTTTGTGCAGAATGCTCTTTCCTTATGCCATTCACTATTTTCTTATTTTTCGCAGCGGTCGCCGAAATTCTTATATCTTTGGCCTTTCCCTGATTTCGACGTATAGCCCTTCTTTTATGCATGTCATTGTTCCGCATCTTCGCGACCGAACCGTTGGCTGATCTTTTCCTTACTGATTTCGAAGGAGACCCAGAATGTGTCGATGAAGAAGACGCGGCTGAGACGGGGGATCTTCCGGCCAATCGTTGCCAAAATCCAGACATATTCGAATCAAAGTGGGTATACTTGTACGCGGCAAAAAAGTAAACAGTCTGTATGAAAAATGCTAGAACGAATTTTTTATTTTTGACCTTTCTTAGTTTTCTTTTTTTTTTTTG
>JGI10211J14876_10000600_pt1 | contig 15614 bp, 11 predicted proteins | sample Etolagsediment_FD_14876 | JGI IMG/M metagenome (IMG submission 14876)
TTCCTCTTCTTCCTCAACTTCTTCAACCTCTTCCACATCTTCTTCAACTTCTTCCTCAACTTCTTCAACTTCTTCTTCATCTTCCTCTTCTTCCTCAACTTCTTCCTCAACTTCTTCTTCTTTCTCTTCATCTTCCTCATCTTCCTCTTCTTCCTCAACTTCTTCAACCTCTTCTTCAACTTCTTCTTCATCTTCTTCCTCAACTTCTTCAACCTCTTCTTCAACTTCTTCTTCATCTTCTTCCTCAACTTCTTCAACTTCTTCTTCATCTTCCTCTTCTTCCTCAACCTTTTTAACTTCTTCCTCTTCTTCCTCAACTTTTTCTAATTCATCTTCTTCATCTTCTTTTTCAACTTTTTCTAATTCGTCTTCTTCTTCGACTTCATCAACTTCCATTTCATCACTAATTTTGTTTAAGTTGATACTTTTGTGTTTCTTTTCATATTGAATTTCGGGTGTACCATCTTCATTTTCTCCAAATTCGAAATCATAATTATCCAATGTGTCCCCATCATTAAGGGTGTAGTTAAGATCTAAAATTCTTTTAATATTCAGGAAGTTTCCTTGTAAGTTAATCATATTGAAATTCTTTTTGTACATTGTCAAAATGATACTCTTGAATAGTAGGGGATCATCTGAATATTTGATTCCATTTTTGTTTATAAATTCGATGATACTTTTAGAGTGTTTGATGATATTCCATATTTTTTTCTTGTCTTCAATATTATTTTCTAAGAAAAAGTTATTGATATTGTAAAGTCGTGTTCTACAACTTTCTAATTCGTCAGAATAGTTATCGAATATTGTCTTTAATTTTTTTTTATTAACTGTTGTCATCATTCTACTTTTCTTTTTAAGAATTGTGTAAATATTTTCTATCTTATCAATTTTCTTTTGAAGTTCCTCGCTTTCATCTTCTAATTTTGCAACATTTTCTTCTGTAACTTCCATATTCGATTTATTTTGTATGTTTAAAAAGGGAGTATTTTCTTCTTGATGATCTGATTGTGTATATTGTCCTTTAGATTGTTGTCCTAGGGATTGTTGTTCTTGAGATTGTTGTCCTAGGGATTGTTGTTCTAGGGATTGTTGTTCTAGGGATTGTTGTCCGAGGGATTGTTGTCCGAGGGATTGTTGTTCTTGTTGTTCTTGTTGCTCTTGTTGTTCTTTCATCATTTCTAATTGTTTAATTTTATTGGTTATACTGGGAAGATTAAGATGCATATTTTTCTTTCCTAAGTAATATCCTTTTACTATACCATTCAAGAAGTGTATTTGTTTTTCAATGTCATGAACACTTTCCATTTGATATACTAATCTAAAAAAAATAAAAAAAACAAACCACAATAAAAAAATTAAACTAAATAAATATCTATTTTATTATTAGTTATGGCAACACAATCAATTGTTTGCATCATAGGTTTAGGAGCTGTTGCAGCACCCGTTTATAAAGCCATTTGTTTAAATAAAAAAATTAAAGCTTGTTGGCCATCAATTAAATGTACACCACTAGGACAAATACTCCATCCAATTTTCGGCCCATCTGGAATAAGTTCAGCGCAAAATTCTCAAACTTGCAATACTGGAATGTTCTCATCTATGTTCAGTTCTAGTATTTCTAGTACTAATAGTAATGTATCCTTACTAAGTGAAATAACATCATCAATCAGCAGTGATGTAAATAATATGAGAACTAAGATTCAATCGATGGAACAAAGTGCATTCAATGATCTTACTGATATTGCAACTAAGATTTTCAAAGCATACGGAAGAATAGCTCAGCTTTTAGTAACAGTTTACGGAATTGTTGCTAAAGTTGGTAAAGTTTTCAAAGATATCCTCAACCTAATCCTCCTTACTTACTATTCCCTAGGTTCTATGTGGAATGGACCAATTGGCGGAACCGCCAGATATTTCGGCTCCCTCTAAAGGGAGATTGCATCTCTCTTTTAACCCCTACGCTCCGTCTTCCCACTTCGTGGGAAACGGGTCAAATTGGTTCGCTGGTTTGTTCACTGGTTTGTACCGCGAACGTAGTGAGCGAGAAGGGGGTCAGCGGGGGTTACCCCCCGCATAAAAATCAATTTTTTTTCTTAATTCAATAACGTTAAAATATTAGAAAAACTTTTTATTATAGAAAAATAAAAAGTGATTTTTAGATTTCGTGAAAAATCTTAAAAACAGATTACATTATAATTATAATGGTTAAAACAAAAACTATTGAAGAGACTTTTGGTGAAAAGGATCTATATACTCATATTATTGATATTCCCGATACTTATATTGGTTCGATTGAGAAAGCTGATTCTGATTGTTGGATTTATGATAGGTCAAAGAATAAGATTGTGAATAAATCGATTGAGTACATTCCTGGATTGTATAAGATTTATGATGAGATTATTGTCAATGCTTATGATCAATACACGAGGTTGAATATGCAGGAGGACGTTGTCAATCCGGTAACAACGATTCGTGTTGATATTGATAAGGAATCTAATACTATTTCCATTTATAATAATGGTGATGGAATTCCTGTTGAGATTCATAAGAAGACAAAGATGTATGTCCCAGAGATGATTTTTAGTAGATTGTTGACCTCCTCGAATTATGCGAAAGATGAGAAGAAACTTACAGGTGGTAAGAACGGTTTTGGTGCGAAATTGACTAACATTTTTTCAACAGAGTTTATTGTGGAAACTATTGATGCTGAAAGGAAGCGTAAATATATCCAAAAATTCAGAAAAAATATGTTGGAAAAGGATGAGCCAATTATTACTAAATGTAGTAATAAGCCTTATACCAAGATTACATTCAAGCCTGATTTGGAGAGGTTTAATTTGAAGGAGTTGGAAGATGACATTATTGGATTGATGGAACGTCGTGTTTTTGATATTGCTGCTTGTACAGGAAAATCAGTGAATGTTTATCTTAATGATAAGCGTCTTGATTGTAAAACTATTGATAAATATGCCACTCATTATTTTGATGAAAAGGTAAAAAAGGTGTATTCAGTTTGTGACAGATGGGAGGTTTGTGTTGTGGTTAATCCCAAAATGAAATTTGAACACATGTCCTTTGTTAATGGTGTTCACACTATTAATGGTGGTAAACATCTTGATGCTGTTGTGAAACATATTTGTCGCAAAATCCAGAATGTGATCAATAAGAAAGGATACAAAAGGAAGAAGAATGTACAAGTTACACAACAAAGTTTGAAGGATAACATGTTTATTTTTCTTCGGAGTATGATTGAGAATCCTGCATTTAAGGGACAGATTAAGGAGTTTTTGACAAATGATCCGAAAACATTTGGTTCTAAATACGAGATGGATGATAAAGATGTTGAAAAGTTGATGAAGACTCAACTTGTTGATCGTGCTATTGCAATTGGAAAAATGAAGGCAGAGTTGGGAGTTCCAAATGTGGATGAATCTGATAGGAAAGTTTCTAGAGTCAGAATTCCCAAGTTGGATGATGCTAATAGAGCGGGAAGTAAGGAATCATTGAAATGTACTTTGATTCTGACTGAGGGAGATTCGGCTAAAACTTTGGCTGTTTCTGGCTTGAGTGTTGTTGGTCGTGATTATTTCGGTGTTTATCCTTTGAAAGGTAAACCTTTGAATGTCCGTGAAACAACAATACAGAAAATCTCGAAAACTGAAGAGATCTGTAATCTAATAAAAGCCCTTGGGTTAACAGTATGTATGTTGAATAAGTATAAGAACAAGGAGAAGAAATTGGAACTTCTTAAGAAGAAACTTAGGTATGGTCGTGTAATGATTTTCACCGACCAAGATACTGATGGAAGTCATATCAAAGCTTTGGTAATGAATATTTTCCATCACTTGTTTCCGGAGATTTTAGAGTTGCCAGATTTTATTATCTCTTTGGCTACACCTATTGTTAAAGTTACAAAAGGTAAAGGAAAGAAAGCTCAAACTAAGGAGTTCTATACTCTTACTGAACTAGAGGAGTGGAAAAAAAATGGGGATACTGCTGGTTGGGGTAAGGAAAAATATTACAAAGGTTTGGGTACAAGTACTTCTACAGAGGCCAAGCAATATTTTAAGGATTTTGAGGATAAGAAGATTGTTTACACTCGATCGGAAGATCATGAGGAAGAAGATGAGAATGGTGTCAAAAAGGTGATGAATGATTGTGATGATGCATTGAAACGTGCTTTTGATAAAAAACATGTTGATACGAGGAAAGAGATGATTATGAATTATAATAAATCGAAGATTATTGAGCAGAGTGAGAAGGTTGTAACTTATCAGAAGTTTATTGATTATGATTACATTCATATGATGAATTATAGTTGTGATCGTGCAATTCCGAGTATTTGTGATGGTTTGAAAACATCTCAAAGAAAGATTTTGTTCTCTGCGATTAAGAGAAATTTGAAGAGTGAAATCAAAGTTGCTCAATTTGCAGGCTATGTTGGTGAACACTCTGGTTATCATCACGGTGAAGCAAGTTTGAATGGAGCAATTGTTGGTATGGCACAAGATTATGTTGGTTCGAATAACCAAGAACTTCTTGTTCCAAATGGTCAGTTTGGTACTAGGCTTCAGGGTGGTAAAGATTATGCTTCTCCGCGTTACATCTTTACTCAGATGCATCCGATTACACAATTAATATTCCATCAAGATGATTATCCTTTGATGAATTACAAAGAAGATGATGGTATTAGTGTTGAACCAGACTTCTATGTTCCAATTCTTCCAATGATTTTAGTGAATGGAATTAAGGGTATTGCAACTGGTTTCAGTAGTAATGTTCCGTCACACAATCCTTTGGAGATCACTAATAATCTTAGGAGGATTATGGATGGAAAAGAGGTTACTGCTATGAAACCTTGGTTCAGAGGATTTGAGGGCGAAGTTGTTTATAAGGGGAAGAGTAAAATGAATTATGATGTTTACTCAAGTAAGGGTAGATATTTGGTGAGTAAAGAAACTGGAATTGTTGAAGTTATTGAATTGCCTATTGGTATGTGGACTGAGAATTATAAAGATTATCTTAATAGATTGATTTATGACAAGAGTGCGGAAGAGAAATTTAAAAAGGATCAGTGTTTGGTTGATGTTGATAGTAAATGTACGGAGACAAAGGTGTATTTCAAATTACACTTTAAGAAAACTGTACTTGCTGATTTAATTAAGAAGGATAAATTGGAGAAGGTATTGAAGATGACGGATGAGAAGAACAGTTCATATTCTAATATGAATATGTTTAATTCAAAAGGTGTCATTACTAAATATGAATCTGCTGAGAAAATCTTGAAAGAATTTTACTTGATCAGATTGGCATATTATGTGAAGAGGAAAGAACATAAATTAAGAGTGTTGAAAAGGGAGCTTGATATTATCGCAATGAAGATGAAGTTCATTAATGATTTCATTAATAATGAGATTGAAATTATTGAAATGGAAGATGAGGATATTTATGAACAATTGGAAGAAAGAGAATATATTAAATTTCCAAAGAATCCAAGACAACTAGACTATCATGAAGACGAAGCAACTTATGATTATCTATTGAATATGATGATCAGAACTTTGACTAAGAGGAAAATTGAAGAGTTGAAGAAACAACATGAACTTAGGGAGGCAGAATACAAAGCTCTTCTTGATAAGGATGTTTGTGATATTTGGAGAGAAGATTTGACTGCTTTCGAAGAGATGTACCAGAAATGTTTGGAAGAACATGTAGAAAAGATGAGTAGTGCTGAAAGCAGTGAAAAGAGCAAAAGCAAGAGGAAAACCAGACGCACAAGGAAGAAAAAACAAATCAGTTTGTAACATGAAATGTTAATTTAAAAGTAATATTAAACTTAATTTTAAAATTTTTTATATAAAATTAAATTAAAAACTATTTAATTTTATATCATATACATTAATGAGTAATAATAATGATTTGCTTTATACAAATAGATTTTATTCTAAAAAGGATTTAACGAAGAAACAAATAAAAAGTAGTGTTGCAAATACTCCTGCTTATTTACAAAATTTGGATAAGCGAACGAATAGTACTAGAAAGTACATGAGAACAAATATTTTAACTAATGACGCATTACCTGTTGATAAAACTTTGAATAATCAGTTTCCAGCAAATAGGAATAAAAATAGTTATCCGATTTTAAGTGATGCTTTTCAAGATATGTCTGAGGATAAATACCATAAAATTAAAAAAACATCGTTATCAATAAATAGTGATGATAGGAGATATTCTCACTCTATTTTACCAAATAATTATATACTTCAATTACATAATAAATTTACAAATATTCAAAAGATTGTTTTGAAAGATATTTCAATTTCTAATACACTACAAACTATTAATGGTAATAACAATAGTTTATATTGGCAATATCCAACAAAAAAATTATTGAGAGATACTGGTTCTGATAATCAACTTATTCCTACAAAATCAAATAATATTTATTTCAGTAAAGTTTTTCCAGATGAGGTATCAACAGCATCTGAAGAACAAATGATTTATGGATATAAATTTCCTCCTGCTTTTCCAAAAGTTATTGATTTACCATCTTACATCAAAAGGTATCTAAACAGTTATGTTATACATGGTAAAAAGGGGCTTTATGATTATGATAATATCGAACTACAAGATACTAGTAAGAATACTGAAGATAACGAAGTACCTTATTCAAATTTAACGAGAAAATATATTGAAAGTCCTTACGGAAATACGGATAATTTGAATAGAAATATGTTATTTAATGTTGATATAGATATAAATTTACACATTGTAAATATTGTTAATAGAATTGAGGAAGTTCAAATTTTAGCTATTCAAACAATATATTCATCTAATGGGGGTAATGTTTCAACAGCTGATGATTTTACTTTTGGTGACACAAGTGGTGCTTTTATGAGAGATCCACCTGTTAGTTTTATGAAACCTAATAAACTTTATGTTACTATTTTATTGGAATCAAATATTGGTTTTGATGACACATCTCCTGTTGGTCCATATCCATTGGTTATTACAGGATTAGATAATATTGGTGGTATTGATAGTGTTTATTTAAATAATACATGTTTTTTTGATGAAAGGATATATACTAATAATGGTTTTAGCAGCGCTCCAGAATATGTTAGTACTTTTAAAAAATTTGATATAATAACTGTTAATGGTAATGTAAGATTAAGAAGATTAGAATTGACATTAAGTACGGGAAATTCAGGTTTGCGATTTGATTCATCTGGTTTTATGGTTACAACATCGAAAAGTGATACAGTTATTTTCAATAAATCTCTTCAAAAAGTTTTAGATGGAGGTACAGGTAGTGGTATATATTATACTCTTGAAGAAAATATACAGGTAACAACTGATGAATATCCTTTGATTGGTAGAGCATTACCATTTAGATTTTATAATGGTGGTGCTGTGTCAAATGATGGGGAAAGTTGTATAAATACTTATAGTAATATTCTTGATTTATTATCATTTAAAAATCATGATGTATCTGATTATATTCAAACAATGTCATTAAATCAGAATTTTAAATTCATTCATAAAAATACAGACCAAATTTTAACATCAGCATTTTCATCAACAGATCAAAAGAACATTGTTCAAGAAATGTTTAGGATAAATTTTCCACAATATAGATTAAATATAGAAAATTACAATGGTGAATATTATTTTAGAAGTCATCCATTTATTTTTCTCAAAATATTACCAAGTTTAAATGATAAAAGTACAACAAATAGTTTATATAGGGTTACCAATACTAAAAATAAAGATATTCTCTCAGTATATCAAAAAGAGTTTTATTTTAATATTGATAAATCATTTACAAGTGGAACTATTTATACCAAAAATGCTCAAAACTTATTTGCAAAAATTTATTTAAAACCGATTCCCTACAAGACTATAATTGATACAACAGGCAGATATGAATATTTATTTGATGAGAGTCCTTTGGAGAATTTAGATACCCTTCAAATTCAGATTGTTGATCCATTTGGCGAAATATTGGATTTATATTTACCTCATTCTTTTACAATAGATATTTATGAGAAGATATCTGTTTTGAAAGATACATTAATAGATAGTAGGCATGGAGACATTGTGACAAATGGAATAGCGAATATCTATTCGAATTGAATGTTTGATAACAATCTTTTTTCTAATAAGTATATATATAGATGAACACATATTATCAAAATGGAAGAGTCGTCAATGTAGCAGAAAATGTAACTAAAAGACCAATGATGTGGAAAAATTTGGATGATAGTCCTGTAGAAAATAATTTTCAATATCAATCAATGATTGGTATTTTTGAACCAACAACATTGAATACAATGTTTTTTTCCAAAGATAATTTAGATATTATTCAAAATATGATTAGATATGGTGTTTGGAAGAAATCAGATGAAAAATATGTTATTGATAGACAAAGTGATGCAGAAATTCAAATTATTATGAGATCTATTTTTCTCCAACATTCACCTAATTTAGAAAATAATGTTAAACAACAAATAGCATACTTAAATAAAATGGTAACTGATTGGTGCGTTCCCAAGATTTTAGCAGAAGTCCAACAATATGTTGGTTATTTGAATGACATAGAGAAAATGCCAATGCCTATTGATAGACCTGTTAACTTATCTTCTAAGGGGACAAAGATTAGTAGATCTATTACCAGTACGTTTTAATCATTTTAATTCTAACGAAAAATAATACTTTCAATATTTCAAAAAAATATAAATATAATATATAATGACTAGAATAACACAAAGAGGTGGTAACGCCGTATTGAATGTTATATTGTGGATTTTTGCTATTGTTGGTATTGTTGCAATTGTTTACTTAGTAATTGTTTATGTTACAACGTCTGCTTCACGTAGTTCAAGTAGCACACAAGCTTTCCCTCCGAACTCTTATATGACAACAAGTGGATTGAAATGTCCAGATTATTGGATTAAAGTTTCGGAACGCGGTGGAAAAGTTCATTGCAGAAATGCTTATCAACTTCCAATGAAAGCGGATACATGTACTGATAGTGAAAAGTTCTCAATAATTAAAAGTGATACATGGACCAAAGCTGAAGATAAAACAACACTTCCAGGTGTTACAGAAAGATGTAGTTGGCTCAACAGATGTGGTGGTGTCTGGCAAGGTGTCCAAGACTACTGCTAAAGAGAGAGTGCCTCTCTCTTTTAAACTCTACGCTCAGTCTTCCGCTACGCGGAAACTGGTTAAACTGGTTAAACTGGTTAAACTGGTTAAACTGGTTAAACTGGTTAAACTGGTTATAAGGGTTTATTAGGTTGTTGTTATTTGGTTATGAAATGTTTATAACCAAATGATGTGGATTTGTGGATTTGTGGATTTATGTGGTGAATATGTTGTTTTGATTGTCTTGATTGAATCTTGATAAGAGGTTATCTGGAAGTTTCCTCTTAATATCATTTATTCGATTATTATTTTCCAAAATATCTTCAATCTCTTCAATATATGGATAAATCCATTTGTAAACAGTTTCTTTACTTAATTCAAGTTCTTCTAATAAATCTTTAAATTCATAATAACATATAACATTATATAGGAATGGACTATTATCATATTTCTCATTTCTTTTGGAAATAATATTATATTTCATTTGAATTTGTTCTCCAATGGGAATATCAATTACAATATCATCGAAATATCCGCTTAAACAGTTAATAACTCTTGATATTCTTCCAACAAAACAAACTTGTCTCATTTCTGGAATTGCATCTTGGACGAATGTTTTCAAGATATCATCTTTGTGATCACTTGTAGAAAGTCTGTTCCAAAAATATTTGAATAGTCTTGGAAAAGTAACACCTGATTCTTCACATTTACCTCCCCTCTCATACAAACTTTTTATAAATAAATAATCTCCTTCAGCATCACTACTTATATCGGAACGCCATTTACCATCATTTGTTGGTACAACTTTTGATCTGTTATTTCCTGTAAATAAATTTTTAAATTTAGAGAAAATATTCTCATAAAAAGCATAAGTATAATTATCCGTTTCAACACTAGTTGCTCCAATAACTTCTCCAAATTCTCGCAGGGCATCTTTACTTTTCAATTTACATTTGTCTTTCGTTAAATGTAAAATTGCTTTCGCAACTTCTGATCTTATATCAACATCATGAACATTTTGAGAATTATCCACAATTGTATCTTTAATTACTTTTTTTTTTATTATTTCTTCTTATTCTTCTTTGATTATCTTCTTGTCTTCTATCAATTTCTGCTTGTCTTCTCTCAATATCTTCTTGTCTTCTCTCAACTTCTTCATGTCGTATTCTCTCAAATACTTCTTGAATATATTCCAAAGATTCCTCTGATATTTTCAAATTTAGATTACCTTCATAATTAAGTTTCCTCAAATTAGTACATCCAATAATTGAATCCGGAATTTCTGGTATTCTATTATTTTGAACCTCCAATACTTCCAAAGTTGATGGTAATTCTGGTAAATTACCTATCATATTGTCATTACATTTAAATTTTCTTAAATTTGGTAAATGAGGTTGAAGATCATCAAGCTTTTGGATAATGTTTCTTGATATATCTAAACTTTCTAACTGATCACTGAAAATACAATGAGGCACCGATTTAATATAATTCCTACAAAAATCAACATTTCTTATATTTTCCGGAATGGAATGTGAAAGTCTCAATATTTTCCTTCCAAATCCATCCTTGCCTGGATGTGATAATATGGTATTATGTTCATTAATTTCTCTTAATCTATTTATTGTTTCTCTGGTTAAAACATAACTTTCGTCAGGTTTCATTCTTTTTGATAATAAAAAATTACCCATAGAAATAACTTCATCTCTGTAAATTTCATCTCTAGGTATGTCATCTTCAATATCTTGTAATCTATTTTCCTCTTCTTTTTGTAAATAATTAGTTATTGAACATAACTGTACAACAGACATATTTTATCATTAATAAAATCTTTTTAAACTCTTTTAGAATAAAGATCTACGAAAAAATTATAAAATTGTGGAACTACATTTAATTTTAACTAATATTCAATGTTTCAAAAACATTTTGTCGCATGTCATTTAATTGTTCTTCATTTGCGTCTATAAGTACGTTTGGAATATTTTGTGAAGCTAGAAAAATTTTATGTAATAAATCCATCCCATTTTCACAATTTGGGGTTTCATTAAATTGGTTAAAACTTGCAACTAATTCATCTTGAATGACTTGTCCTACAGGTTGAGGTTGAGGTTGATGTTGATTTCTATTTCTATTTAAATTTCTCAAAGCATTTTGTACATTTCTTCGCATTCTTTGGACTTGATTTGTCCATTTTTGAACATTTTCTTGATTTGGATTATTTTCCATTATTTTTGATAAATTGTCAAGTCTTTTTAATAATTCTTGTCCCGGATTACGATTAGGATGTCTTAAAAAATCTTGAACCAAATTATGGACAATACCAAATGCCGTTTCTTGTTCAGCACTAATTGTTCCACCTTTCAATCTCAATTTTCGACCTTTTTTTTCTGAAGGACCTGAGGTAATTCTCCATTTCCATTTGCGATCTTTTGGATAATAAACGTATCCAGCTGTAGCTCCGTTTTTGAGAACTCTTTTTTGTTTAATCTGCATATATTATATCACAACATAAAAATATTCCATCAAACAACATTAATGAAATATTATAACATAACTTAAAAATATTCCATTAAATGATATTAATGAATATAACCATAAAACCTAAAGAAAAAAAAGATGATTTATGGGCAGAAAAATATCGTCCTAAAACAATTGATGATATTATTGGGAATAAAGAGAATATAAAAAAAATGAAGAAATGGTTAACAGATTTTAAATCAAAAATAAAAGGTACACCAAAATTAATGTTAATATCTGGTGAACCAGGAATTGGTAAAACATCATCAGCTCATGTTGTTTTAAAACATTTTGGTTATGATGTTATTGAACATAATGCATCAGATATCAGGGGAAGTCGAACAATAAATGATATTATTAAAAGGTCGCTTTCCTACACAAATATTATTGATATTATGAATGGTTGTCAGAAACCAATAGCTGTTATTATGGATGAAATTGATAATTTGGTTAATGGTGGTCCAGAGAGGGGTGGTATGTCTGCTTTTATAGATATTATAAAATCGGATATTGATGTTAAAACAAGGGGAAAGAAAAAAGATAAGTTGTTAATTTACAATCCTATCATATGTATTTATAATGAATTTTCGAATAAAAAATTAACTGAACTTAAGAAATATGCTGTTAATATTGAGTTTGAAGCACCAACAAGAGAAGATATTAAACCATTTTTGGATAAAGTTTTGGAAAAAGAGAAAATAAGATTCGATTTTGACGCCAAAGAAGAATTAATAAGTATGTGTGATTGTGACATCAGAAGATTAATGAATCTTTTACAATATATACATTCAGGATTCATTATTGATAATAATAATTTAATAACTTATGAAAAAATGATGGAGATTAAAGATAGTTTTGGAGATAAAGATAAATCATTTTATTTGAAAGAAGAGATTATTGATTTTTTTTCAAATGAAAAGACAACTGATGAAACATTGGTTTTGGCTAAGAAAGATCAGTTCAAAGTTCCACTTTATATATATGAACATTCATTATCTTTTATTAAGTATAAACTTTGTACATGTGAAGAAAAAGTTAATATGTATTACGATATATTAGATTCATTTACAAAAAATGACATAATTCAAACTGTTATATTCTTAAATCATTTTAGAGAATTAAACAAATATTCAAGTATTTATGGATGTTCAACAATTAATAAAATAATGTCAAGGGTTCCTTATGAGAAGTCTTTTAAAAATTTTAAACCAGATATAACTTATCCGTGTATTTTGACAAAGATTTCACAGAAAGGATCTAATAAAAAAATGATAATTAAGATAATTAATGATCTTAAACACATAAAAATTAATTTCACATTCAATACAATCAAAATATTATGTGAATTTATTTATAATCAATTGTTTGTAAAAACAACAAACAAAGCTCTGTTTACACTTTGTAATTATATGAAAAGAAAAAACATAAAACTTGAAGATCTAGATACAATCTTAAAGTTACACAAATTTCACACAATAGTTCTACACAAAAGCAAAAAACTACCTAAGAAAAGAAAAGACAATCTAAAAGAAATATACGAACAAGTCATCACCCAAGAAATCCTCCCATACCAATCCACATACGGGGGTAACCCCATTAACCCCCTTTCTACCCCCTTTCTACCCTCACTTCGTTCGGCAGGTACAAACCAGTGAACAAACCAGTGAACAAACCAGCGATAACCAATTTGACCAGCTGAGCGTAGAGTTTAAAAGAGAGAGGCACTCTCTCTTTAGAGGAAGTCACTCCACTTATTATTATCAAATTGATTTAAAATTTCGGGATCATTCTTATTTCCACTCAATTCATCAAATATTTTGTTAATTCTAAAATGAATTCTCTTATGAGATTCTTTTTTTGCATGTTGTTCTTTCTTTTTTTTCAAAAAAATTATTTTTTTCTTGTCAAACACCTCATCAGAAAAATTCTTCTTACCACCTTTCCAATAATTAACATTATATTTCCCACTCATGTTACTAATAAACAATCACCATTTCTTTAAGCAAAGAGAGATTGCATCTCTCTTTAGATGAAGGACCATACTTCGTCATCGTAGAGTTGACCGTTTTTATAAGTTTTAACTGTTAGGTATCTGCGGTCGCCAGTTCTGAGACAATCATCACTTTCGCCTGATACGGAACATCCGGGAAGTGTTGTTGTTGATACTCCAGATTCCGGATTGGAAACTGTTAGACATTGTTGGGTGCCTCCACTAAAAACTAATCTGTTATCTTTATCCCATGTCCATTGGTTATAATTGGAAGGTGTACAATCTCCCATGTAAACTTTTGTACCACTTGATTTTGTGGGGTTGTAGTTAATACATTTACTATCATATTTGTTCTCTATTGTTCCATTTGAATTCAAATACCAATATTGAAAAGATCCCAAAGTTGGGCTATCCATTAGGCATAAAGACTGTGTTGGAATTGTTCCGCTTGTTCTTGTAACAACAGCAGTTGGAACGAATGCGTTGTATTTTTTATTTTTATATGAAACAGATTGGTTAACCATTCTTCCAGCAGCTTGAAAATCACTTCCTGGTGGTCCTTGTGGTCCAATTCCTCCACTTGGACCTTGTACAAGACTGCTACTACTATTCATAAGTTGCATTGCTTGATCATTTGTTAATTGTCTGATTTGGTTAATTTGACTTTGTGAGAGGGTGCTTTGGTAAGTTTCTTCTTCGGAAGATGTGTCACTACATGTGAAATTTTCTATTTGTTTTTCTTGTTCACGTGGACGAAAATCCATAATAGCTATCATGTTATCATTTGATATGTACAAACAAGCAATCAACAAGATAACAACAAGAATAATTAATATATTAAACTTCATTACTAATATAAGGACATATATTTTTTCTGTGTGTAAAATATATGAAGATACCTATTATTGGTGATTGGGGTGGAAAATGTGGAAAGGCTCAAAAAAAAGTAATGAAATCTATTTCAGGAAGTGATATCAACAATGTGATATCTGTTGGTGATACTATTTATATGTCGGAAGAAAATGAAGAACATTCACAAACTTGTAATTTCGAAGATTGTAAGGAATTAATTTACCACATAATTATGGAGAATATGAAATGTACAAAACTATTACAAGGTAAATATTGGATTATGGCATTTGGTAATCATGATGATGAATATCCAAAAGTCACAGCAAATAGTAAATTATCTTGTTTGATAAACGATTTAATTAAGGATGTATATCCAAAATTATTCATAATGAATCCTAAAACATTAGAAAAAAGATATTTTGTAGAACCAAAATTCAAACAAACCCATAATATTTTATTTATTGTGTTAAATACATCAGAATATGAAATAAATTTCAAAAAAAGTTCCCCAAGTTGTACAATTACCAAATTTTTAGAAAACAATCAATTCAACGAATACAGCATAGACAGAAGATATTTCTTAAAAGGAATAACAATTGCTGATTACCAAAAAGCCAATGAGATTTTAATCAAATTATACTTAAAAAAGGATGGAATATCTAAAGAGGAATATAAACATTTAGAATATTTTTTCAACAATAATAAACAATATAATTGGTTAAGAAGACAATTAAGTAATTACAAATATATTAGTGATTCCAAAATATATATTATAGGGCATCATCCTATTGTATGTGTTGGACACCAACCAATTGAAAAAATGGCGGGAAAGTCAAACAAAATAAAAGGAAATTTAATGATGAGATATATTTATGATTCTCTCATAAAGCATTTCCCATCTGTCAAAGGTTATTTCGGCGGACATATACATTCATTACAAAGAATTGTTGATACAAATAATAATGATTTCACATTTATTTTATCAGGAGCTGGTGGTGGTAATGAGGAAGCAAACTTGGATAAATTGAATGAGGATAATTTGGAATTAATACGTGAAGATGGATTTGAAATGTTGGAATTCAGTAATAAAAATGGTTATTTCAATATG
>JGI10211J14876_10000601_pt1 | contig 15577 bp, 19 predicted proteins | sample Etolagsediment_FD_14876 | JGI IMG/M metagenome (IMG submission 14876)
AAGATAATAAATCTTTAGATTTTGAGGAATAAATATTATAGTAATATTCATTTTTATTTTCATATTTATGTCTAATAGAAAAAATTACGAAATATATATNTTCNTTTTTTTCAATATANTGTAATANATGNCCTTTNTCTNTTTNNTAATNNACNATTTTATCAAAATTAGGTNTATANNATNNANTATNTTTAANAAAANANAATAAATATTTCCCCCAATAATATTCAGGTCTTTCTTCATCAACTTCTATTTTAGATGCTAATGTATAATTGTAATATAGTTTTGAAATTAAATGATTTTCTAATTCGATTTTTTCTATTTTTGATATTGCAAAATTTTCTAAATCTGTTTTTTTAATATAATACTTATAATATTTACAAGAATGTTTTATTTTATCTATTGATTTTTGTTCTATTAAAAATATAAAAAACTCTTTTTCTTCTATTATTTGCCATATTAATGTACTTAATTCAAATTTATGATTAATAATAATTTTTTTTATAAGACTCATTTTATTATCATATTTAAAACATTCTATAATAAATTTATTCAAGTTAGTTAATTTATCCATTATAGAATTAATTCCATAAATGTAAAGATAATTTTTATAATAAATATATCTTGGAAATTTAATATTTATTAATTCTTTATTTATTTTTATATATACCATATATGGTATAATATATTATATTTTTATCTATATTCAGGAAAATATGTTATTTCTTTATTTTTACATAATTGATCTTTTAATTGTTTATATATTTTCTCATTAAGTATATTTTTATAAATTATATATTCAAATTCTTTATTTGATAGTTTTTTTTTAAATTCACTTAAACTATCACCTTCTTTTAGTCCACCCCCCAAAACATAATATTTAAAATTATTTTCAATACCATAATTAATAATATTGTAATGCAAAAAATTATTACAACCAAATTTTCTATACTCTAATAGTGATCCACCAAGGTGATAGTGTAAAAAATCATTATATTTAAATATAATACACGCAGAACATAGAATATCTTTTATATATACACAAGCTATAAAACAATTACTAAGATTATTATAATAATCCTTATTAAAATAATAATATTTTGTTGAATTTAAATTATTCATTGTTAAATCATAAACATCTTTAAATATTTTTAAATTATTTTCATTATATTCTAATAATTTAAATTCTAAATTATTTTTTTTTGCCTTATTAATCATTCGTTTATTAGATTTATTTGTTGATCTTAAATAATTTATCTCTTTAAAATTATCGATTTTAATTGCATATAATTGTTTTGAAGTAATAATATCATAAGCTGTTATGTTTATATTTAAATATGGATTTTGTCTTAAAACCTCTGTTACATAATTTTTATCATTTGCATTTTTTCTAAATAATGGAATAAACTCCTTATATGTTTTTTCTTTTTCATAGTAATAACCAGAATATCCATAAGGTGTTATTAAATCATAATATGTTATACCTTCGTACTGGATTGATCTTTTTAGATAAACATATATTAAATCTTTGTATTTACATAATTCCCATATAGCATTATCCGAATATTGACATGCTTTTCCATAATCAGGAGTAAAATAAATATCTGGATAATTTATGTGTATGTTTTTAATTGAATTTATAGTATAGAATTCCATTGTTATATTTATATATATAAATATATATAAATATATATAAATATATATAAATATATATAAATATATATAAATGTTAATCATATTAACACTAATATTATATAATGAATTGGTTTATTTAGAAGAATGGATAAATTTTCACCTTATACAAGGTGTAGATAAATTATATATTTATATAAATTACAAAAAAGATAGTATGAATAATACCTTATTTGATGATGTAAAAAAAAAATATTCCAAAAATATTATATTTGTTCATATAAATTTTAAACACCACATCCATGTACATCATTTTTTTGAAAATTATTATCAAAAACATTTAAATGATTGGATGACAATAATTGATATTGATGAATTTTTATACTCTCCATTAGAAAATAAAAAAATAACAGATATTATTCAAATATATGAACAGGAAAAAAAATATGCAATTGGTATAAATTGGAAATGCTTTGGAAGTAATAATATTGATAAAAATCCTAGGTATGAAGTTTTAAAAACATTTACAAAATGTTCTGATAAATATTTTGGTATAAATCAAGTAATAAAATCATTATTTAAAATTAGTTCAATTGATAAAAACAATATAAAAAAAATGAGTATTCATAAATATCCTCTTAAAAAAGATTATAGATATTATACTTCAACTGGATTAGATTACATACAACATAATAAAAATAATTTTGAAAAATTAAAATTATATAGAAAAGAATATTTACAATATATTAATAAATTAGATAACAATATAAGATGTGATAATTATATTTTATATAATGAAGAAAATCCATGGTTAATTATTAACCATTATATACTTAGAAGTAAAGAAGAATATAAACTTAAAATTGATAATAATTCATGTCGAAAAGATAGATATAACTTAAATATTTTTAGCAATCTAAATAAAGTATTAAATATTAAAACAGATACAAGCATTTTACAAAAATTATAACTATATTGTTAATATCTTTATTTAAATCTAGAGATTATTTATAATCTAAATAATAATCATATATAATATATGTTTCTTTATTAATTATTGAAAAAATAACTAAATGTATTAATAAAATATAATTTTTATATTTTATTACAATTTAATTTTTAAATATTTTAAAAATTTATTCAAAATATATTATTCACATCAATATAATTTGTATCCCCAATATCATCACAAAAATTTTTTATTTTTGGATGTGTAAATAATGATATTATTTTAATTCCTAAACCATAACTCATCATTTGACTATGTCCTGCACTGCAGTATATTGTATGAATTTTGGAATAATTTTCTTTTATTTTACTTTCAATACCAACAGTATTATCAAGTAATGGAATTTTAATATTATTTTTTAATAAATATGTATAAAAATTTTTACTACCATCATGTGTTAAATATAATATTTTTTCACCTTTTTTAATATGAGTTTTTACTATATTTAATAAATACTTATAATATTTATCCTTACCAATTTTATAATATCGTCTCCATTCACGATCATCTTTAATTTCTATTGCAAAGTATTTATCACTACTATTAATAATAGTTGGTTTCCAATATTTCTCAACATACCATACAGTTGAACACATCTCGTATGATATTTTATTTCTATACTCTTCACCAATTATATTAATTAATGATTCAACATCTTGGTTATGTCTTAATGTAAATATTTCACTTTTATCTATTAATGTAGTTATGTTTTCTTTAAAAATATTCATTCTTGTTTTATCTTCTCTATTATTATCTCTTGATGGCATATTCATTGTTTGATTAAAAAATAAGTTATATCCAATAGATAAAACATATATTGGTTTAGAAATTTTCATAATACAGTCTTTTGATATACACCACTGCCAACATGATATTTTATTAGGAGTCGTATCTGGTAATATTAATCCACCTCCTCCAACCAAAATATAATCATATTTATTTAAATTATTAATATTTGATTGATTAAATGTTTTAGGATTACGACAATCTATATCAGTAAATATACAATCTTTTTTAATAATGCATTCAGAAAAATATTTTTTATACGCGATTCCAATCATAAAATCACCACTATTATTTTTTACATTTGATGCATAAATATGTGCAACTTTAATACTCATTTAAATTATATTAATGTTTTATTTTGATCATTTTGTCTTTGAATTGTACCTCTTTCAAAATTATCTGTAAAAATATTATTTTTACCAAATCCAAATGAAACTAATATTCTTGTTTCTTTAACTTGTTTATTTAATCCAGAATGTGTAATTCTTTGATCAAATATTATTACATCTCCTATTTTTGGTTTTAATTGTATCCATCCATTTTTATTAATTTTTTGTTCTAAATGACTGCCTGGCACTAATTTAAGTCCATTATTATTATTTGAATGATCTTGTAAATATATTAATATTTTTACAATTTCATGTTTTTCATCATTATATTTATCCCATATATTTATTGTTTCATATTTTGAATATTTATTATTTAATTTATCTTTATGCCAACCAACAATACGATTAATACCAATATCATTGTGAGAACAAAATCTATATTTATTTTTTCCAAATATTTTATCAAGAATATTTAATATAATTTTATTATTTTTGATTGATGTAGTTTTGATTAAATTATTATTTTTAATAAAATCTGGAATTGTAATTCCAGATGAATCAATTATAACATTATTATTTTTAATATATTCTAAAATTTCATTTTTAAATATATTTATTTCTTCTTCTGTAAAAACATTATTAATAATTAAATATCCTTTTTTATAAATTTCCTCTTTATAATTCATTATTAATATATAATATTTTTATATTATATTTTTCCAATCTTTATCTGTATCAATATCAATTATATCATTTGAAGACATTATATAAGGATATATTTTATCACCCGATAATACATCATTTTTAATACATTCAGTTTTATATATATCAATATAACCATTATGTAAATATGCTTGTGGTAATATTTGACGACATTGATTATATGGTTCAACAATAGATCCACATTTATTAAATAATGGAATTAATAGATCATCATTAATTGTATACATTTTATAAGGACTTTTTTCAAAAGGAACTACTGATCTTAAACTATCGTACTTTTTTCTATTTTTTATAAATATATCTAAGCATTTATCAATATCTTCTACTTTTCTACAAGGTTGTGTTGGTCTTAGATGTAATATTATATCTGATTTATAATTTTTATTTTCCTTTAACCATTCAATACAATGTTTAATACATTCATAATCAGTTGAAAGATCTTGAGAAATATTTTCAGGTCTTAAGAATGGAACTTCAGCACCATATTTAATTGATATATCTGCATATTCTCTTGAATCTGTTGATACAATAATACGCATTTTATATTTAGATAGTTGTGCTTGTTTAATAGAATGAACAAGTAAAGGAAGACCTTTAAATTCTTTAATATTTTTATTTGGGATTCCTTTTGAACCAGATCTTGCAGGAATAATACATAAAATTTCAATATCAATATTATCTTTAGTAATTAATTTATCCATTAATTAATATAATTATAATAAAATATATTAATTAATTAAACTATATTTTTTTCCATCAAACCAAAAAATTGCTTTTTTATTTTTTTTACAATTATATGTTGTACATTTTTTATTTAATTTATTTGCAACTAATTCTGCGCATTTTTTATATGAATTACACATTGTATCATCAAAAATAATTGGTATATTTTTTTTAAACATATCAATATTATCATAAATACCGACTCTATCTCCACCTGCATCAACAATTAACATATCATAATCTATTTTATCTAATATATTTTGTAATATATCTTTATCTAACCATTTTGTATTTCCAAATATATTACTATTCATCATTTTTATTGGAACAAAAAAATATTTACTATTATATTTATTCATCCATTCTTTATTACTTTCAATTGAAATCATTTTATAAAAATTTGAAAGAATTTTTGTTGAATGTCCACTACCAATTTCTAATATAATTGAGTTAAATGGTAATATTTCAATTATTTTATCAAAACATTCTTTCGTAATACTCCAATCATCTAATTCCCAATTTTCACTAATTTGTTTTGCTAAGTTTTTCTTTGACATCTTTATATACTTTACTCTAACCATTTTTTATTTTTAATTGTCCATAAAACCATCTTCTTTAAACTTTCCTCAAATCCAACTGGTAATTTCCACCCCATCTCCATCATTTTATCTCCATTTAAACCATATCTAATATCATGACCTGGTCTGACACTGTGAAAATCAACCAGTTCATATTTAAGATCTTTTCCTATAATCTTTGCAATCATGGTCGCCATTTCTAAATTTGAAACTTCAGCCTCACCTGTAATATTATATGCTTCACCTAATACACCATTATTCATTAAAAATAATACTGCTGCAGCAACATTACGTGCATGTATATAAAATCTTGTTCCACTCTTTGTCTTACATGGATAACTATGAATATATACTTTATCATCATCTAAAACAGCCTTAATTACTTTTGGAATAAATTTCTCTATATGCTGTCTCTCTCCAAATACATTCATTACATTAACTCTCATAAGTGGAATCCCATATGTATTATGATATGCAACACAAATCTGTTCTGCTCCTGATTTAGAAGCACTATAAGGATTTGTTGGTTTATGACGATCATCTTCTTTATACATTGTTTCACCTAATGCAGGACCATATACTTCATCTGTGCTAAAATAAAAAAATATCTTAAGATCTTTAAGTGTTCTTGCATATTCAAGTAAATTAACTGTAGACATAATATTATTCTTAATAAAAGGAACTGGGTCTTTAATACTATTATCAACATGTGTTTCCGCTGCCATATGAATAATATAATCAATATCTTCACCTAATTCATATTTTAATCCTTCACTAATTGGAGTACAAAGATCATAACAAAATACTTTAATCCGATCATTATTTAAACATTCTGTATCACGTAATCTTTCATATCCTTTACTAGCGTATGTAAGTTTATCAATAACAATAATGTCCCAATCTGTATTTAAATATAAGTGTTCAACTACATGATGTCCAATAAATCCACAGCCTCCTGTAACAATAACTTTAGTCATATATTAGTATATATAATTAAATTTTAATCAAATAAACATATTATAGAATAAATGAAGAGTTCATATAATAATACAAATATTTCTTATAAAGAAGTTTTCTCAACAATATGTCAAATATATAAACCTAAAACTATTGTTGAATTCGGTATATTAGATGGTTTCTCCCTTAAAACTTTTTCTGAAAATACTGATAAAAATCAAACAAAAATATATGCATATGATATTTTTGAAAAATTTAATGGTAATGGAGCAAATAAAAAAGATATATTAAACAAATTCTCACAAAATAAAAATATTACAATTGATGAAGCAGACTTTTATACAAAATATAAAGATTTTGAATATAATTCTATTGATCTATTACATGTTGATATTGCAAATGATGGATCTACATATCAATTTGTAATTGATCATTATCTTCCATTAGTAAGAGGGGTTATTATTTTAGAGGGTGGATCTGAAGAAAGAGATAATGTTCTTTGGATGAAAAAATATAATAAAGTATCAATACAAGATACAATTAATAAGATAAAAAAAGAAAATAGAGATCTTATAATTAATACAATTGGATCTTTTCCATCAATTACTATTATTAGTAAATAACTATACTTATAAATAATTTGATTAATTAATTATAAATGATTCCACTCTTTAAAGTATTCATGTCTCCTTCTGTCGTCCAACCCCTTAATGAAACCATCCTTTCTGGTTTTATCACACAAGGTCCTAAAGTTGAACAGTTTGAAAAAGAACTCCAAGAATTATTCAATTATCCATATATTCTTACACTAAACTCTGCAACATCTGGTCTTACTCTCGCAATTCGTCTTATTAAAGATCGTCTCAATCTTGCATCATCTTCTGAAGTATTATGCACACCTTTAACATGTATGGCAACAAATGAACCTGTCCTTACAAATGATCTTAAAATTAAGTGGGTTGATATTGATCCAGAAACAAATAATATCTGTTTAAAAGATCTTGAAGCAAAAATCACAGAAAATACCAAAGTTATTCTTTTTGTTCATTGGGGTGGATCACCAGTTGATCTTGATGAATTAAATAATATTTGTGATAGAACAGAAGTAAAATTCGGATTCCGTCCCCTCATTATTGAAGATTGTGCTCACGCATTTCTTTCAGAATATAATGATAAATATTTAGGAACTCATGGTAATTATGCTGTATTTAGTCTTCAAGCAATTAAACATTTAACGACTGGTGATGGTGGGCTTATATTCCTTCCAAATGAAGAAGAATACGAAAGAGCAAAACTACTTAGATGGTTTGGTATTGATCGTGACAAGAGAAATTACAAAGGAAAGGATTTTAGAATGGAACATGATGTTGTTGATTGGGGATATAAATATCATATGAATGATATTAATGCAACAATTGGTTTAGGAAATCTTCCACATATTCCAGAGTTAATTGAGAAAGCAAGAGATAATGCAAGATATTATGATCAAGAATTATCTAAAATTACTGAAAAAACAGATAAATTAAGATTATATAAAACATATGGATCACCAGCTTATTGGATCTATACATTTAAGATTGATAATAGAGATGAATTTATAGAATTTATGAAAGAAAAGGGGGTAATGTGTAGTCAAGTTCATCGTAGAAATGATACACATACATGTTTTAAAGATTTTAAGACTTCATTACCAAATTTAGATAAAATTAATGAAGAGATGATATGTATTCCAGTTGGATGGTGGGTTACAGAAGATCAAAGAAAGTATATTGTAAAGATGATAGAAGATTTTTTAAGTAATTGATTTATTAACTTTAGATAATGAATCATCTGGATCTAACATTATCATTACTTCATCATATTTTATTCCTATAAATTTATATCCATTAATTTTTAATTTAGTTGGAAATCCTACTTCTCCAATATCTATATAATCATTATATTCAAAACTTTTATTATATGATTGATCAATAAATTTTCTAAATTTATTTTCCCAAGATTCAATACTTTCTTTTGGTATTAATAAATATCCACCACCATCCGTCCATTCCATATCTTTAAAATCAAAATATGTATCTTTTGGACGACAACATCTCTTTTGTTTTATCCATTTTCTTCTTTCTTCAATATTATTTATATATTTTGTTCCTAATGTATATTCTTTTTCATTATATTTATATTTTTCAATATTCATTGATTTTGTATTTGTTTTATTAATTGAAACCATTCCTAAATATGATAAATCTTTTTTATTAACTATATCTAATGCAAGATCAAACCATCCATCTTTATTTATTACATAATCATCTTCAAACGAACTAAAATATTTGATATTTATATTTAATGGTTTAACTAAATATTTCCAATTTAACCATAAAGAACCCCAACTACCATTCCAATTTGGATAAAATTTAACTAATATTGTAATATTTTTATTGCTTTGATCTGCTAATTTAAGATATTCATCTTTATTAAATTGATTAAAATTATCAATCATAAGTGAAAAAATACATAATATTTTAAGATCTTTTTTTAATGAATGTTTTATAGTTTTCAATTGTTCAATATGTTTTTGTAATAAATGAACACGTGGATTACCTACCCAAGAACAAACATTATATAATAAATCATACATTTATATATATATCCTATTTATTTTCGAATATATAACGCATCACCCCATCCAAATCTTGTCATACTTAATTCAACTCTTTGAAATCCCTTTTCCCCTAAAAATTGATCTAACTCTCCCAATAAACAACATCCTTCATATAATTCTTTCTGATTTACTTCAGTATAAACATAATCAAAATTACTTAATATTGTTCCCATCCCTTTCAAAGCCATTAATTCTGCACCTTGAATATCTAAATTTAAAAAATTTGCATATTTAACATCAATACCCTCTTTCTCATAAACAGTATCCATTCTTTTTGTTTTTAATACTCTATTTTCAATAACATGTATATGTGGATGTTCTTTAAGATGTGTTTTAAGAGGTAATATTGAACTACTTTGATAATTATTTGTAATTTTAAATGTTATTTCTTGATCATCTTTATCAGAAACAACATAATTATATATCTTTCGCCCTTTACTAAATCTTTCTACTTTTTCTTTTAATGCTTCTATCCAAATTATATTCTGAATACCTTTAGCATGATAAAATTTCTCTTCTTCACAATCATGTGCCCCAATATGAAGAATTCCATGAATATTCATGTTATATTTTCTGTATATATGGTCAAATTTAATTAACATTATATTATAATGATTAAACTTCTTTTTATAACACAAATTCACCACAGATCTTTATATTATTTCCAAAAAGGATTTAACCTAATTAAAGATAAAGTATCTGTAAAATACAGTTCAAATATAAATCATAATGATATACAAAATGCTGATCTAATTTATTCTCCTTCAAATAAAATTGATATCTCAAAATATCCTAATAAAAAATTTATATTTGGTCCTCATTTCTCAGTATTCCCAAATAATAAAGCAAATTTTAATAATCCTCATAAAAATGCAATTTATATTCAACCTTCACAATGGGTAGTTAATCTCTGGAAAGATGAATTTAAATACAATAGTCTTCCTTTAAAACCTTATCCAGTTGGTATTGAAGTACCAGATATCAAATCAAATAGATCAAAAGATCCACTCATATATTTTAAACATCGTAATCCAAATTATCTACAATTTATTATTAATAAATTAAAAAGCAAAAATATAAATCCAATATTAATTAAATATGGATCTTATAAACAAGAACATTATTTAAATCTTCTTAAAGAAACTAAATATATAATCTGGATTGATGCACATGAAAGTCAAGGTTATGCACTTCAAGAAGCACTTTCTTATGATGTTCCACTTTTAGTTTGGAATATCCGAAGAATGAATCAAGAACATAGTAGTAGAAACTATAATCATATTAAAACAGAAGCAACAACAATAACAAGTTGGGATGAAAGATGTGGTGAATTTTTTTATGAGAAAGAAGAATTTGAAGATACTTTTAATACATTTATTGAAAAATTAGATCAATATAAGGGACAAGAATTTATTAAGGAAAATCTTGATCTTAAGACACAATGTGAAAAATTCCTTAAATTAATATAATCCAATAAATATAATGATTATCCTAACACCTCATTGCAATCGCATTGATTATATTTATTTTCAACTACAATCACTCAAAAAATTCCTCAAAGAACCTTTTGATTACATCTGTATTAATGATGGTAAAGGACAAAACCGTATTGATATTGAAAATGCATGCAAACATCTTAATATTACATGTGCAAATGTTCCTGATGAAATTCGACAAAATCGTAGATTAGTATTTCCTAATACTCAACAACTTAAAGCAAGAAATCCCTCAACAAGACATACAGTTGCACTTCAATATGCTTATAATAAAATTGCTCATATTAAAGATTATGTTATGATTTTAGATTCTGATCTCTTTTTAACAGCTTCTTTTTCAATTGAAGAATATCTTAAAGATCATGATCTTGGATATGTTGAACAAACACGTAAAAATATTAAATATATGTGGCCTGGTTTAGTAATGTTAAACAATAAAAATCTTCCGAATCCACATGAAATATGTTTTGATTGTGGTAAAGTAAATGGTATTAATACTGATACAGGTGGTTGGTCACATTTTTATTTACAAAAATATCCAGATATTAAGAAAAGAAATATTGAATGGACAGGGCCAGGAAATTCTATTAACTATTTAATTGAAAATAAAATTCCAAATAATGATCTCTTAGAATATCTAAAAGAAAAAGTTAAAATAAATAATAAACATAATTATAGAAAAGATGACCCAGATAATCCACATTCAGAAATAGGTGCAACCGTATTTCTTCATTTTAGAATTGGTAGTAATTGGGAAGGAAACTCACTTAATTTTCATAAAGATCATCAAGTATCATTATATCAATATCTTTCAAAAATATGTGATCTATCAATGATTACATTTGATCAAATAAGATTAACACAAAAATTTTTAAGAACTTAATTCCTCATACCTTTTATCAAAAAACCAAAGTATTGATTCAATTCTATTTAAATATGTATGATTATCTCTTACTATCTCCATAAATTCTTTAACGTATTTATTTTTATCCTCTAATCTCTCAAAAAGTATTCCTTTTTTTACTAATTCTTTTAAATTCTCATCATATAATACTTTTCCATCAAATAGATCCAGAGAAATCAAAATCTGAAACATCATCATTATTATCAAACCAATATGTTTCATATCCAAGATGCTTAAATGCTTTATGGAAAGCAAAATGAATATATGAATGCATATGTGAATGAAGTTTGTGTCCTCATATTACAACTTTCCTGATTAATTCTCTCATTTAATAATAAAAAATTATTATTAAATAATTTATTATACGAAATACTTTATTTATTCATATAATATTTATTATCAATTTCATTATCAATGTTTTCTTTTATAAAATCTATACTTTTTTTATCAATATCATATTTAGTTGGATTAATATATTTAGGTATTTTATTATTTTTAATCGGTAATTTATAATGATTTATTACAATATTTATATCATTAAATAAATATTCTTGTCTTATTATACAAAAATTTTTAACTTTATTTTTTAAATTATAAAAATGTTTATTCTTTAAATTTCTTAATTCTATTATATTATCTGCTTCTTCTATAAAAAATATCCCATTTTCATTTTTAAACCATAATTTTTTACAATCTTTTGGACATGATCTTTCAAATGCAATATATTTATTTGATATAAAATTATATAATGAAGATTTATCTGTTTTTTTAATATGATATGATTTTTTATACATTGAACATACCCAATCATATGGATTTCTAATAATATATATAAATAATGTATCATTATTATCATTTATATCTTTTATACATTCATTATCAGTTGTAGTATTTTCTTTACCTCTTGGATAATGATTTTTTATATACCAATGTTTAAATCCATATTCTTCTGTAAAATTTAAATCTAATTTTTGTTTTAATAAATTTTTTAAATAAGTTGTACCACTATTTCTTTCACCAAAAATAGTAAATTTTTTTATATTCATAATATTTATTATTATATATTTTAATTTAGTAAAAATTACATATTATTTGATGATAATAGTTGGGAGTACAACTATTATCATCAAAAATAACAATTCTATTTTCTATTTTATTTATTCCATAGCCATTAAATATATATTCAATTGGTATTGCAGTTTCACATAAAAGATGTCCAGCATTATGTGGTGAATATCTTTTTGCAAGTAGTATTATTTTATTATAACCAAATGATAAATCATGACCAACAAAGATCTCTTTCTTTAATACACTGTATTCCTCACCACCATAGTTGATCTCAAATATATCAAAATCACGATAACTTTGTGCAAGAACAGATTTAACACATTTATCAATCCAATGTTGTTTATAAATCTTCTGAATGTTCTTATGAAAAAATATAACAGCACATTTAACCATCTTATATTTTTATTTAATATAAAATTATATTGAATAAAACTTAAAACACTTCTAAATAATAATAATATTATTATATTTTAATAATGCTTAATTATATTACAGAATTTATTGGTACATTTATTTTTCTTTCTGTAATCTTAATGACTAAAGGTAATCCTATAGCAATTGGTGTTGCTTTAACAAGCGTTATCTACTTTGGATCTCAAATATCAGGTGGAAATTATAACCCCGCAGTCAGTATTATGATGTTTGCTAAAGGTGGATTAAATGGTATTACAACAATAGGTTATATTATTGCTCAAATTATTGGTGGATTATCAGCACTTTATTTTTATAAAAATGCAAACATAAAGAAATAATTACTTATTTTAATTTCAATGACTCAACCTCCAATTCACCACCAACTATAAATGTACAACTTTTATGACTTGGAACTTTATTTATGGAAATTCTTCTATAAATAAAGTGTCATCATAAAAATATCATTTTTATGACTTGGAACATTATTCTTCCACGAATAAAGTGTCATCATAAAAATATCATTTTTATGACTTGGAACTTTATTTATGGAAGAATTTCCATAAATAAAGTGTCATCACACAATTTATTCATAATTTCCCTGTTTTTTAATCCCCATGTACTTAATGTATAACGTCTATATTTTTTTACATTTCCATATCCAACGCATTTAGTATCTCCATAAACATTATACTCATATACAAAAATATCATTTGTATTTGTACTATTTTTAATATATACAATCATATATAAACGATCCGCATAACTTTCTGAATCTCCAAAAGTATATTCTTCTTTATCAAGATATCCTTTTCCATAAAATGCCTTTAAAATACAAAAATTTTTAACATATAAATTACCTAAAACCTCAGTTAAATCATTTTCAACCATACAATAACTCTGACCATATTTCTTACATAATTCATTCGTTTCAAAGCTATATGCTTCATTGTAAAATCCATTTACTCCGCGAATAAAAGATAGATCCTTGTATTCCGCATACTTACGTAAATCCTCTTTGATTTCAAGAGTAATCTCAAGATCACTCAATTCTTCTTCTTTAATTTCAATTTTTTTAATTTCTTCTGGAATTGATGCCATTGTTTAATTATTATTTTTTATTTCTTATATTCAATAAATATAAATCAATTTTTTATATGTGTACTCCACGAGGGTGTCTTGCCTAACTGTCTTCCATTAAAATACTTCAATATTATTCTATTTCATAGATCACTTTAATTTTAAGAGTGCATCCTGGACAGATTCCAACCTCTTCTCCATTTTCAAGATCTTCAACCGTGATAAAAAACTTATCTCCACAAGGACATGGATATGTATAATGTGGTCCTCTGGAAGGATGTTCAGGATCTTTTTCAACAAAGTCCATATCTTCAATTTCTATTTCATCATAATAAGACATTTTATTATAATTATATATAAATAATTTTTATATTTTCATTTTTACATTGGATATTTTTTTATATTATTCCGAATAGCCCAGATCTGTAATAAACAAAGGATCAACGCATTCCCGAAAGCAATACTATATCTCCTGAAATAGATGAGTATTGGTTGGATTATTATGATCAAAGGTAATATAAAAAAGAATAGATCCGCGAATTTATGTCCAAATCTATATAAATTTATATCATTTATATACAAAACCATATTATTATAAATAAATAATTTATTACCACAATCTAAACTCATAAAAATTGTAATGTTGCTAAAAAATACGGATTCACTGCCGCTTTATGAACTGTAGCATGTCTGGAAAATCTCTTGTTCATAAAGATCTTAGATAATCCAGAAGGCTTACTCCGGAGACCATCATAAAATACCTTCTTTCCTAAATCAATCATCATCAATCGATCTTTACCAGAACATTGTTCATAAATATTCTGAATATCTTTTTTAATATAGTATTTATTTGTTGATGTAAAATAAATAAATTTTAAAATATTGTCAAATTTAAATTTCATAAAATATTCACAAACAAGTTTATGAAATTTTTCAACCAATCGTGGATCTATTTTTTTACTAAAATATATAGGTGAATCCGTAAAACCATGTAATTTTATTTCATGGACTAGATCATAGTAATTCCCCATTAAATCCTCCATGTTTTTTTTAAAATAAAATTCAGTTTCATAATCCACCTTCCGAAAAGATTGTGTAATGATAACAGGAAGTGAATTGACGATTTCTCGCAAAAATGGGCCGTTATCCTTGATCTTCCTGTTTGCATTTTCACGAAATTTTAAAAATTCAATATGATCATCATAATTGTATCTTATTTGGT
>JGI10211J14876_10000605_pt1 | contig 15456 bp, 23 predicted proteins | sample Etolagsediment_FD_14876 | JGI IMG/M metagenome (IMG submission 14876)
CTCATCAGTACAACACCAGAGCGGCGTTAATAGATCCTCCACTCAGTGTAACTGCACCAAAAGGCAGAAAAATATCACCCTCAATATTCTCAACGTGAAGAAACTCATTTTCAGCCATATCATTTAAACGAACATACACATCATCTTTACTACTAGAACTTTTGTTTTCAATAAAAATAGCGCGGCAAGTCCCAAAAGTCCTTTCTCCATCACTGGGTTGCCAGTGAAACCCGCTTGCATAAGGCAGCTGCGACTGCTGCCCATACACAGAACCAAAAGCGCGGATATCCATAGAGGATTATTTTTTTATCAGTCTAACGTACTTATTTCAATAAGTTTATTCAAGTACCACTGTGCTTTCTTCAGATCCTCCACTCCGTTCTTGTGCTGAAATCGCCAGAGGTACTTAAAGCAAGACAAGTGACAAAAAGACTTGACGCCTTCAACACCAGCAGCAGACATCATTGCGTCAATGCACTCGATATTACCCTGTGAGTAATGTGCGGGATGATTTACTGCTTCCATCACGTCAAGAACATGTTTCCGGTATGAATGGTATCTGATCCTTCGTATAAAGCAGGCGAATATTTAACATCAAGATGCCTCACTAAACCGCAGGGGTGAATCTGAACTGAGTCACCACATTTGATTAATGGCACAACTCGACGGTGTTCCTGATTTGGTTTTAAACCCTCAAAAGCTAAACCCATAGAACTACGATCAGCGATCGGCCAATTACGTTTACCGACCACGCGGTGGCTTAGTTGAGGGTGACAGCTTTCACTCTTTATATACTTCTCGGCATCGTCCTGATCGAGAATCATTAGACCTGCGTAGGGATTACCGAGAGAAGTAAAGCCGAGGAAATTTTTATCGTTTGGCGTCAAGATCGTTCCGCATTCGTAAGGGATTTCGTCCCACACATCAGGGGTAAGTCCGTACAGATCCCACTTTTTGTAATTATCAAAAGGTATATCTAGACCTTTGTATTCCTCATATCGGCAGAAACCAGGCTCAAGATTTAATGGTTTGAGTAAATCTTTGTAGTCACGCCAGTAAACAAACTGCTTAGACCCAAAGAGCATATCGTTCTCTGAGTACATATAAAAGTCATATTTTTTATCTCTTATGGCTTTTGCAAGATTTGGTTTATGAGCCCAGCAAAGTGCAAAACCTGCATAAGACTCATCTGCGACAGTAAAACCGACTTGATCGAGATGAACATGTCCTCCAACGATGAGGGAAAACTCATCTAAGTCGTAAGCGTGCTCGTAATCGATAAAGAACTCTACGTGAACCTTCAAAGGAAGAGTCTCGTAAGCTCTCAGAACTGCAAGAGTTTTCTCAATGCGAGAAAGAGGGTTGTGCGCTGTGATCGCTATATAAATAGATTCCATCAGAACTCGACGTTGTAATTGCCCCGTCGTTGCAGGTAGTTGATCAGGTGCGTGTAAGCGTCGAGCAAGTCATCGTGTGACGTTGCACCAACGTTTACGATCTGATCCATTAAAGCATCGAACTTACGGTATTTATTAAAAGTAACTTTTTTGTTTTCCAAAATTCCAAGAGTGCCTCGGAATCTTGCGATCTTGTCTCCCCTGAAACCCTTGACCTCGTGGATATTAAGGTTGCTCAGCCCTCGCTCAACAAGAAGCACACGTTTCAGATCTGCCGCTAAAGAAGCTTGATATGCGACTGCTTCCACAACGAGAGTGACTGTTGAATAAGTGGGAAAATATTGATCATCTTGAAGTTCTAGAATTCCCCACTCGACAAGCATGTCGCATAACAAATCGATCTTTTCTAAGTTTCCAATCGACCTGACTTGATGAGAATCGATAATAAAATACTTATCTTTTAATCGCCCTCCGAGGACAAAAGCTGTGTAGTCAGAAGTCTCATTCTTACTAGCTGACAAGTCGATACCGACTGCGAGAGAATCAAACTCAGTTTCAACTTCTCCTTTAATAAGAAGGTCAGGTGAAAGGACAAGATCAGACGTCATCACCGGTTGTTGCTGATACTGATAAGCAAATGCAACAGGGTCAAGTTCTTTCTGACCCATCAGGTAATCAACAGACCACTGCTCAGGCCAATAACTGACAGGTTCACCTTGTTTGTCGTACGTAAGGGCTTCTTGAGCCACCTGCTTCCAGCCCTTCTTGGGGATGAACATGGTCTTGTGGATATCCAAAGGATGGAATCGCGTACCAAGACAGATCGAACGTCCACCTTCAAAGACAATCGGGGCGATAACTGACGACCAGTTGTTGTTCATTTCCTCCCGCACAGCAGGGTTCTTGATGTCAGAGCTTGATTTGATGGGGTCATCCACGATGACAAGGTGTGCCCTTTTTGAGGTAATTGACCCTCGAAGACCAGCCGCACGAAGTGTGAATTCCTCGTCACCGATCCTGTCGATACCTGCGTAGTCAAAGTCAATAGACCAACCGATATCGCTCTGCATACCTGCCTTTAGCTTTACTTTTGGAAATATCTTTTTGAATGTGGATGAGTCGATGATCTGTTTGATGATTCGACTCTTGGGGATAGCGGTAGCGATGTTGTAAGAACAATAGATAATCTGGAGAGGACGCTGTGCGGTTGTGTGCTTTCCGATAACCCAAGCTGTGAACAAGTTCAGTACGGTCGACTTCGCAGAACCACGCGGGCTGAGAATATCAAGGTTTGGTCCAGCGATATCTATAAGGTACTTATTGCTGTCTCCCGTAATCAATTCTTGGTGCCATTCCAGCATATGTTTTGCTGGAGGTTTATCAAGAAGCGTACAGAATGTCAGAAAATCATTCTGAGCGCGGTGAAAGACACTATCGATTACAGAATCATTACTATCGATGGCTCTTTGCGCTCGTGCTTTAAGAGCACGTCGATATGCGTAAGTTTCTCTACTAGGCATTTTCTTAAGACTGCTCGTATACTGTTAGCGAAATTCTAACTCTGTATGGCGAAGATACTTTGGTACGGGGATGCTGTTTCTAATACTGGTTTCGCTCGTGTGACACACAGCGTTCTAGATCACTTGAGAAAAGATAATGAAGTTGTGGTCTATGGGATTAATTACCAAGGAGACCCTCATGACTATCCCTTCAAAATCTACCCTGCTTCAGCTCACAATCCGGGGGATCGTTTCGGGGTAGGACGCATTCAACAGATCGTTGAGAAGGAAAAACCTGACTTCTTTATTTGTTTAAACGACATCTGGATCTGCAACCAGATCTGGGAACGCATCCACTTCCTCAAGGCTCAGTTTGACTTTAAATTTATTGCATATTTCCCTACCGACTCTGAGTGGTATCCGTTGCCTATGCTTCGGTACATCAAAGACTGGGATTTTTCGATCACCTTCACCATCGAGCAAGCTCAACGCTTGATGGCTCACGGGGTGCAACCCAAGAAAATGGGCGTTGTCCCTCACGGTTTAGACCGAGATAAGTTCTACGAAATTGATCAAACCGAAGCTCGTAAGCGGCTCGGTCTGCCTCAAGACAAATTCATTGTCTTTAATGGCAACCGAAACCAACCACGTAAATGTATCGATCAGACCATCAAGGCGTTTGCTGAGTTCTGTGTAGGTAAAGAAGACGTTCTCCTCTACCTGAATATGGCTGAGAAAGATCTCGGCTGGCACATCAAAGAACTGTTAGAGACCGAGCTTCGTAGACGCGGCATTGATCCGACTCAGAAAGTAGCGCTGACTCCGAACATGAATTATCACGCTGCACCACCTGACGAACAACTTAACCTTATTTACAACGCNTGTGACGTTGGCCTCAACACTGCTAATGGCGAAGGTTGGGGGTTAGTTCCCTTCGAACACGCCATGTGTCGTAAGGCTCAAGTCGTGCCAAACCACACTTCCTGTAAAGACATTTGGAACGGAAGTGGTTTGTTGATCAATATCGGAGCCTGGGTCAACGACAAAGACCTCAACGTCGAGCGTGGAATTGTTGACTACAAGCACGCTGCAGAACTGTTGACTCGACTCTACGAAGACGAAACCTTCCGCAAAAAAGTTGCAGACGACTGCTACAACGTGACTCAGAACCCTCAGTACCGCTGGGAAGCTGTCGCTGAAGGATTTGCAAAAGCCATGGAGGTGCTCAAATGACCCAACAAACTCGTTACGAAACTGCACTTAGCTACGTAGAGCACCCGGTAGACATTCGTTCCGGAACTGGTTACCCCACGGTTTATCAGCAAGCTTCTGATATCGGAGGCACATTTACACGTATTAAATATGGTCTGCCTGATCAAACAGTCGCTAACTTCAGCCCCTGCTTGATTTCACACAAGGGTCACCGCTTGATTACCTGGAGAAACCAGCCAGAGGCTTTCACCTTTAGACACGACAGTAAATACTTTTACTACAACAACACCCCTACCGAGGTGTATGTCGGTGAGTTGATCGGAGACGAAACGATCATCGGTGCAAAGAAGATTCGTGAAAAACCACATCGTCTGAGCTACGAAGACCCACGCCTATTTGTCGCTCCTGACGACAACCTCTACCTTCAGTTCATCACGAGTTCTTACGCGAGTAAATACGACTCATCTAAGCACAAGATGGTTAACCAACCAAAAGTGTGCGTAGGACGTGTGGACGATTTCGGTAAAGTTGTCGACTGTGTTTACCCGCCAGTTGGCGANAACCTCACAGAAGGTAAGCCTGAAAAGAACTGGTGTTTCTTCAGCGAAGATCAAAGTCTCCGTCTGTTGTATTCAACGATCCCTTTAACGATTAAAACCCCTGGACAACCCGACAAAACTATTGATTCAAGCAGCCTGAAAAAGGTTACTGGAGAATATCCAACTTTTAATTCTACATCACCCATCAAAATTGGCAACGAATGGCTAGTATTTTTTCACTGGAAATATATGGCCTACGACAGCAAGCATCAAATTTCATACCTCCTATACCATTTAGGGGCTTATACACTCGACGAAAACTTCAACAAGATCACTCGTCAGTGCACAGAAGCCCTGTTTAGTGGCTCTACAAACGACCGTTTGATCTGGTGGACAGACGTCACTGGTCGCCCAATCTCCAAACAACCTGCTTGTATCCTGCCTTTTGGTGGGGTTTACAACGAGGAAAACGACGAGATTGAACTTGCCCTTGGAGTCAACGACTCCTTTATGGGTATCTTCAAGTGTCCCCTGGTCAATATCCTTGCGTTGCTTGAGACGGTTTAGGACTTCTCTTCGCGCTCAATAGTTGACCACACAACCAACGAGGCGTCCTCTAACAGGGATGCCACAGTTGGGGCGTCCTCAAAACTATTCAGAAGCTCACGTAAACAACGATCCGCACCAGCAAGTAGAAGGCCACGGCGATCAAGACCGTCAGTGAGCTGTCGTACGGCCTGAATATGTGAGCGGAGTTCTTTTTGTAATACGCTGATTTTCGTCGCTGCCGTTGCATGGTCAAGCATGCCTGTAAGGGTCATCTGCCTTACGTTATCGATATCAGTCTTCAAAGAATCGATCTCGATTAACAAGACCTTACGTAAGTCTTGCTTGGGGTATTTCTCTTGAATCCAAGCAGTGATATCTGCAATCGAACCTTCATACGAAGGTCGCATGAAACGTGCATACAGATAAGACTCAATATCACTCGTGGCGTTTTTCGCGTAGTGAAGAAACGAGTCTTTCTGGGTTTTGTCGAGAGACTGCAGCCAATCGGCCACAGTGGCTCGGACTTCAGTATCAATCATGCAAAGAAGTTGTGACCTGACATAGCAATGCCCATGGCATTACGACGGAGATCTTTGGTAGCTTCAGCGCCAGCGCGAATCTTAGCGATATCGCCTTTAACTCTTGCTTGGTTACGAGTCAAATCACTGATCGTAGTAGCGTCGTTGAGAGCAAGAGCACCTGCAATACGCTGTGCGCCTGTCGCCAGATTTCCTTCCGTGAGAGCCCTGGTGCCCAGCATGTTAGCCAGAGTATCGCTGTACTTTTGAGCAATATTGATCTTGGCTCCCTCTTGGGCAGCTTTGATACCTAAATTAGTTCCACCAAGAGCTAAACCAAGCTGGTTGTCGGCATTCAGAGCATCCGATGCAGCTTTTTGAGCAAACGTAGGATTAAGCATCTCAGTAGCCGTCTTCATCGAGCCGACTTCTTGAGCTAATCGACGACCAGCATCAAGCATTCCTGCAACTTCTCGTGACTGCAACTCACGAGCAGCCTGGGAATCCATCGCTGCGTCCTTGAGAATAGTCTTCTGACCAGAACTCAAACCCTCGATATATGAAGCTAAAGCACCAATGTTTGCACCTGATTGCTGTGCAAAGCGCTGAGCTGCAATAGTAAGTGGTACGTTTGCTGCTGCAGCTTGAGAACCATAGAGTGCAAAGTAATCACCAGGAATAGCTGGTTGTGCTGATCCTCCACCGCCACCTCCGGACGAGCCGCCTCCCTTGACTGCACCAATTAATGAAGCAGCACCGCCTAAGCCAGCGCCGATAGCACCAATCGTTGGAGCAGCAGCTGCTAAAGCCGGAAAAATCCCAAAATGAAGATGGGGAAGGAGCGTGGAGGATAGCTCAACAAGTGGCATAAACATGATTAGTTCACCGCCTGGCCGGGTTGGAAAGCACGCATTGCAGAATCAGATGCGACGTTCAATGCACTTAAAACGTTAGCGTTAGGAGTCGCAGCGAGATAAGCGGTGTTCATCATGGCTGTTGCCATGACGGTGTTGGCACGGATCTTTTCTTGCTGGATCTTGCGCCACCCGTCAATTACATCACGACGAGTCTTCTCCCTCATCTGACCCATCTGGGCCTTTGAAAGAAGATCGGTGGCGTACGCTAATTCCTGTTGCCTACGACGCATTGCGGCGTCTAAGTACTCAGGAGAAGTAATTCGATCTTGTCTGCGACCTCGTTCTTCAATTTCATCCCGAAGAACATCAACAAGACCACCCAACTGACTGGTCGTATTTAACGGCTGATCGCCTGGTAATCTTGTTGACGGCTCTGGTGTAGCCGTTGCAGGAGGTTGTGCTTGAGGAGTCGCCTGTGGTGTTTGTTGAGCAACAGGAATATCACCTAACGAACGTTTCATCTTTCCGACCACACTTTCAGCTCCTCCAGGCAGGAGTCCACCAAAAACATTTTTATCCAACTGACCATAACCCCTCTCAATAGCTGAGCCTGCTCCGCGAGTAATATCCCTGAGCGCCCGATCCATCGGTCCAGGGAAAAATTGCACGTTTGCAAGGTTAAGCTGTTGGTCAGAACCTTGCGATCCTCCCATTACTGCTTTAATAAATGGGTTAAGATTGTCGAATTTAATTTGGTTATCCATAATCAAAAACCTCTGCTTAAGTTGGCAAGAGCTTGATTAGATCCTACTGGATCTTGAGCTAAAACTTTATTAATTGCGGTTTGCAGAGTTCTTTCTCCTTCTGAGCCCAAGCTACCGAGAGAAGAAATAGCTTGACCGATATTCTCCTGCTCACCTCTTACGCGTGCTAAGTAAGCGTCTCTACGTGAGGACTCTTCTAAATATTTGTTGTTGAGAGCGATTGCTTCTTTTAATTTTGCCTGCACGTCGATCGGAGGTTGTCCAATCAAACTACGTCTATAGTTTTCACCTGCAGCCCATTGCTCGAAAGCAAGTAAATCATTTGCTGTAATCGTGAATTTTGAGTTACTTCCGGTAACAGAGGCTGCCTTATTGCCAAATAAAGAATCTAAACCTCTAACCCCCATTTGGGTCAGAATATCAGCAGCAAGTGCTGTTTTGAATCCAGCAGGAGTACCGACAGCAGCAGTAGCAGTAGCGGGAGCAGCAGCAGCAGTAGGAAGAAGAGGACCAGCCATCAGTTAACTCCAGGTTTGTCGTACTGTGTTCCGCTAAGCGGTTTCTTTATCGATTTTAAATCATTTTCACCAGGAAGCATCGGTGCAACTTCTGTTTCCCTTTGTTGTTTAGAAGCAATAGCAGCTGTCTGCGGGAAATTAGAAGCTAGATAACGACGCAAAAACTCATTAGGGTCCACACCGGGAACATCGTTTCGAATGTCCCGTTCGCGTAGTTGTTGTTCGCGGTGGTTCATCAGCTCAGTTGTTGATACTGAATAGAAGGAGGAATGTTGTTACTTGACGGTGCATTCAGCATCGAATAGTTAGCACCCATGTTGGGGGTGTCGTATTCGGCAGGACGCTGAGAAGAAAGTTCGTCCATGTGCATGTTGCTCTGCTGCTCCAACATGTCCAGGAACATCAGCATCTCATCCATAAGATCGGGACGCTGGCAGACTCGTTCAAGAAGCTCGACGAGAACCGGGTCCATTGAGGGAGGTTCAACCTCTTCAACACGCAAACGTGCAGCTAATTGATTGCGACCCATCGGGTCATCAACATCTGGGTAAGAGTTGATTGACCGTGTGGCCCCGGTATACATGCCGCCAGGCTCACCTTCTAGATTCGGAGCCCGTCCTTGAGCAAATTTACGAAGAACATCAGCAACCACGGGGGCTGCAGCAGCTTGCTCGTCCGGAGTAATCGGCGTCGGAAGACCGAGTAAACGAGCCGCAAAAGCGTAATCTTCCCTAGAAAACACCGGAACCTACAGCAACAGATAACCCCATTGTACTCTGTATTGCCAAAACGTCGCCGGGAGAAACATCTAACGTCAAGCAGATCTTCTCAAGTACATCCGGAGATGGAATATAGCGCTCGTCAGTGCATATTTTTCTAGTCGTTGTTGGCGAAAGACAAGCCTGCTTACTCAACGCAAAAGAAGAAATATCCTTCTGCGTGAGTAAGTCTTTGAGGTTATTAATTAAATAACCACTAGCTGTATGTGCGGAGTAAAAAGGCATTACCCAAGCTTGAGTCCTTCAGAGATGTTGACTAAACCAGTACCGCTGAAATGACCAAAAGATGTCAAATCGATCTTCGGAGAGCTAATTAAACGCCAAGAAGGCATCTCGCTCGGGAACCGAATGTCATCAAGAAGCAGCCAACGGTTCTTCTTAGGGAATTTTACGTTTGTTAACAGACTATAGAACGTCCTTTCGAAAGTACCGTCTTTAGGCCCATCGCACATAATGAAGTCCGCGTTAACCAAGAGTTTTACGAACCGGTTGAATACCTCACTTTTCTTAAGGTCTTCAAGGTGTTGCGTAAGTCTCCCGCTCTCAAAATCGCTTTCAGTTAAATAAGTTGTCTCGTAGGTTTTCCACGAAGCGACATCAAACGTAGTCACCTGATCCTCGTCAGGCGAGTAATCAAGCATTACGCGAGCAGAAGTTCCGTAGTGTGTACCAATGTCGACCAAACTAAGTGGTCCTTGGCTGCGGTCGAGATTAAAAATGAGACCAGCCAAAAGCCTGTAGTGATCGCCAGGCAGACAGTTAGCGAAAGGATTATCACAAGATATACGACACTCAGATGCAGTTTTAACGCTCTTGAGAACATAATCCCAGTCATCAAACTTTTGAGCAGCTGCATCGTCGTCTACAGACCAGCACTCACTAGGGATACGGTGACGTACAGAATTCATGTCAGAAACCAAGATGCTTGCGGCGGACAAAGCTTAAATCGAATGTCGTGAAACTCAACGGCATTTCTTGAAGATTGAAGGGAGTTTTATAAGTTTCTCCCTCAACGTGTCCTTGCCACGCCTCGTTCCACTTCAAATGCAGATACTGCTTGTTTAGCTCGTGAGCTACATGGATACCTTGAGCAATAGCTGGTTCGGACCGCCAAGTCTGTGAGCCATCGGAATAATCGTTCTTTTTAGAACCGTGGTAGTAATCAGCCTCAAGATCAAGTATTCGCTTGACGTCGTCGTGGATGAACCTCATCCCGTAGTCCATATCTTCGCAATAACCGGGGTATAGATTCTCGTCAAAGAGACCGTACTTCTGAACCATCCAGTCTTTCAGCAAGAAGATATCCCAACCACCGCCTGAACCGTGGACAATACCAACTTCCTGATCTTGAGCCTTCTCATTCATCTCCTTTAGAAAACCAGGTTCAAACTTTACGTCGTGGTTTGAGATGACCCAGTAAGGAGCTTTCAGGAAACTTTTGATAATTAAGTTCCAAGCACCGCTGCACCCGACATTCGCAGGCAAGTGACAGATGTGGACGTTCTTTACGTTGTTGTTAGGTATCTCCTTAAGCAGGTCAACTTCATGGGTAATCTGACCGCGACCGTTGTTATTGAAGACAACAAAGTTTTCGACTGGATAATCGATACTCATGTAGAGCCGATGTAACCAGTAAGGAGTATTAACGATCGCAGTACCCAGAACAGGAATGCTATTCATGAAGCATCAGCAGTAGCAGCATGCTAACACAAATTCAAATTATCGCCATCTGAATCAATCTGACTTCGAAGATGCCTGTAGAAAGCACCTCGCTTCGGTTTGAACTTACGTGGATACTGTTTGCTCTGGTCTTTTTTGTATATTTTGACACCTAGTTCATTGATGTAGTACTCACCGCCTCTAACTCCCTTGATCCACTTCCTCTCTTCCACAGAGAAATAAACAACTTGATAAATATTAACGTGCGTGAAAGGCTGTTAAGTCCGCTTCTTAAACAAATTGCAATCTTGTGAATCAGGGGTCATGTACTCAGGAGTTTCAAAATCGCAGCACATCTTTTCTCGATCGTTGTGCATGCACATTTGGCAAATGAGTGAACTTTTGTCCACAAGCGTATGGGCTTCTGTTTCCGGCAGCTCAATTGTGGTCAGACGGTAATTACAGTTAAGACAGTGTTTCTTGCGACGTCGGTGACCTTGCTTGTTAAGCCTGGTGTCTACAACAGCTAAAAACCTTTCACCGCAATTAGGACACTTTTCTCTTAATCCGTCACGAGCCGCTTTAATCCGTTCTGGTTCTGTCTTGCGCTCATAGAACCTAGGCGGCGTCTTGCCAGCACACACAGAAGAACAGAAAGTCTTGGTACGTCCTTTCTTTTGATTTGAACGATGCTCGGAAGCTCTGCGTTTGAACTTAACTCCACAGCAATCGCAAGTCAGCTCAACCCAAGAAGTAGAAGTTCGGAGTGCCATAAGAAATGAAATGCCTGAGGCGAGACTTGAACTCGCATGACCTTTGCAGGTCGAGGGATTTTAATACCCGCTGTCGGATTCGAACCGACACTGAACAGAGCTTAAATCTGTTGCCTGCTACCAATTGGGCTAAGCGGGCTTGTTAGATGGATGGCCGCCTTTACCAGCACAAGATCTGGAGCAATAAGGACCGGACTTGTTCTGTTTTAGATTGTGTTTGACATAGTTCATAGGCTTAGTAAACGAACAATTACACACGGGGCATGTAAAAGTTCCAAGTTCAGCAGGTCGTAGAGCTTGGCTCTTACGAGCATTGTCCGCACGAGACAAAACCTGCAGGTTATCGAGACAGTTGTTGGTGTGATCATTATCAATGTGATCACATGTCTCGTGAGCAAGAAGTGCTCTACCTAGTTTCTGCTCAAGCAGATACTTGGGATAGCTCACGGTCTTGCCTTTGCCGTCCTTGTAAAAGACAACAATCTGCCTTCCGTCCTTGCGGGTATAGGGTCCGTAAACCTTCAAATTCAGCAGACGTTCGGCACCAAGAATCTACACGGAAATCAGCTGTGTGGGGTCCTGTCAAACACTTTTTATACTGTTACCATACTGATGTTTACATGATTACAAGTGACTGCATCATCCTTCCAGGACCTAATGGGTCAGCTTAAAGAAAATACTAACGTTAAAGTCGAAACCAAGAGCAAGAAACAACTTAGTGACCGCTATACCTTTACGGAAGGGTGGTACGACGCCCTCCTGAACAGCGAACATGTAATACAAAACAACAATACCGACAAAAAAATCGAATTAGATGCTACACAGAGACTTCAAATCGTTGAAATCGGAGTCTATGAAGGTGCTTCAAGCTGTTTCTGGTCAGATTTTTATCTCAGCCACCCTGATTCTCGTCTTATTTCTATTGACCCCTTTACCGGTAGCGAAGAACACCTTCGAGAGCCTGAAAAATACCCCGGATTATCTCAACTTGAGGTAACTGCACGGGATAATATCGCTAAATCTGACAATGCAGGCAAAGTCGAGATTATCAAAGGTTACTCACACTTAATTTACCCTCATCTTCATTACCGTTACGGTGAAGAACCATGGATCGATATTCTTTATATCGATGGAGCACATGATTCGACTTCAGTTGCTCGTGACGTTACTTTATACGTGCCTATGGTTAAGCCTGGCGGGGTGGTCTTTTTCGACGATTACGCGCATCCTGACGTTAAAAGAGCAGTTGATATGTCTCTGAACGCTTTCGCTACGTTCGATCTTGCCATGTTTACTGGATGGCAGCTTGTAGGAAAAGTAGCTGATTATAAAAAATCACACGGATGACACCTAGTGAATTAGGGACGTTAATTCTTTTATTAAGTCCTCTAATGCTCCCTAGCATTCTTCTACTATTTACATTAGTAGCAGGAGGTTAGGGTGCATTTTTTTGCTCTCCTTGGCGCAGTGGTGATTGTTAACCACACGCCAACACACTGGTATATGTCCTGCGAAAGATGGCGGGAGAGAGCATCTCAAATACTTATGGATCAAAGACTCCCAGAAGAAGCAAGAGTCAAATTGGTTTTATACCTTCGCGGAAAAGTTAAAGGTAAGTGTGACTTGATTGTTGGTAAATAACGCTTCAAGGCCGCTTCTGCACCCAGCGGCCCATCCACGGAAGCTGACACTGTCACGCCGCAGTGTGGGGGATCCAGCTTCGTACGGATGATAACGTGCAATACTCTTTACGCAAGGCTGTGCCCACAGAATAATTTGCACTAGCCAGCCAGGTACGTCGTTTTTTTTTTAATCTTCTTGCGCACCCCTTCATCTCTTGCTGCTTGCGCTTCCCCCCGTTTTTATTACAACTTGCGGCACACAAGTAACTACACCGTAGCCCTATTTGCCACGCTTGTTAAAACTTCGATCCAACTTGTAACTTACATATAAATCCGCTGATCACCTTTCACATAGTACGTTGATCCGTCCATAGCGCGATCTCTAAACATATTCGCAATAGTAGGTAACCCTCCAGCCACAGATCTAGAAACACGGTCCTCTTCAGTCTCGTAACCTTTATCTTCGTCCTCATCCATACTCATACCAAAAGTTGAAATGTACTCAGGATCTTGAATCGAACGAATGAAACTCGCGGCTCCATCGGGAACAACAGCACCAGGGGCACCATCTTCAATCAAGAATTTTTCGTCTCCGAAGTATCGCGTGGCACCTCCCCTGTCCGGATCACCCATGTAATAGTCCGCAGGATTGCTAGGATCACCGCCAACGAAATCAAAATAAGATCCTCTAAAAGGAGCGTAAGTTGCTTCCTCTTCTCGGACTTCAAAAGGAACCGGAATGCCCTCATCTGCAGGAATCGGGTCAACACTTACGGGTTGATCTGGCTCATCGTCTTTCAAATAACCACGCAGTCGGTCAAGCGCCCTTTCAGTTCCGCCGCCCATGCTGCTCTTGCCGCGAAAGTCGGCTGCGTAATCTAAAACATCCTGAGCAATGTCAGCTTTTGATCCACCCATATCGACACCCGCATCAAACATCTTGCGGACATCTAAAGCACTAAAACGATCTTTAGGCTTTTCCTTACCAGAACCAGCGCCAAAAGCTTTGCGGTCAAAAGCCCGCATATACTTTTCAAACTTACGGGCATCAAACTTTTCCCCAGCTTGACGTGCCATATTTCTACGAAGCAGATATCCTCTACTTTAGCTTAATCACACTCCTCGAAGAAGAGGTGATAAGAATCCACGACGAAGTTTTTCGCGTTTTTGATCGTAATCAGGGATAACTCGCCTATTGATTCCTTTTACCTCTTCTGGAGAAACCTCCCTAGGAATCAAAAAACTAGGATCCGCAGCCATCAAATCACCATCCATCGAACTAGCGCGTCCTTCGTTGTAGATCTTTCTTTCCAGGTCGATAATGGCTTTTCTAATCCTCGGGCTGTTTGGATCGCCAATCTCGCCCCTACGAAGGGAATCCAGAAGGAATTTATCGGTGGGGTCCACACGGGCCATTTCGTCGTTGTTCAGTGTACCATCATCAGGATCAGCATAACGATCAAACATCTGAGTCTTAGGACCCATCACCTCTTTGTTCTGCTCAAGGTACTGATACAGAAAATCGCGCTTACCCGTTTCCGGCGCTAAAGGCTGAACTTCAACCTTATCTTCTGGACGATAAACAGGTTTTCTTATATCAAATGTATCTGTGGGGCGGAATAAAAAATCGCGTAAATCAGGCACAACACTCTGACAAAACCAATAAATCTAGTCTAACTAATAAGCATTGGACTTAAAAGCCAAAAATTAAAAGCTGAAAAGAAAAGAGTAATTAACAGTGTCCAGAAAGTGAAGTTGGGCACGTCGAAGAAAAAACTCAACACAGTAAAAGTACCCACACGCTTGCGTCTCTTCTGTGTTTTTAATCACTATGTCTCTAAACCCTTTCAATCGACCTTAAGGTTACCATCCTCGTCCCAGCTCAAATGAGCCATCAATTGGTAATTGACCTTACACCCCCGCTCATCGCAACAAATCAAAGAGTCGCATTTACCGTGGTTAACTAACGGAAATAACTTAGAGAGTGGTTCCCACACAGTAGAACCCAAAAGCTTGTCGAGCACTGCGTTTTTTGTCGCTGGTTTAGTCTATGTGTTCTGATATACACCTGTTTAATCTCTAAACCCTTCGTCATCTACGAACCACTTGCGCTTAGACGTAAACCACTCAGCAATAGAAGTCGGATCCTGCGGCCCAGACAAGTGATCTGTGGGATCCGGATCGCCAATATCCATATCATCAAGAAATTGATCTAACCCTCCGGCAGGTTGCTCACCTCTGATCGCCTCTCTCCTGGCCCTACGAAGCATCGAATCGACACTGTGGTTGCTTTTCGCCCATTTTTGTATCCAAATCATCTCTGAAACTTGTACTTCTGCCCCGTTTGCTATTCGATTGCAAATATATTCCGCCTTTTTCCGTACTTCAGTCGAAAGCATCCAACTATCCCTTTGTTACCAGTCTAGTTAAGCCTTTATTCGTCTAGAAGCAACTCTAAAAGAGCTTTATCTAATTCAGTTCGCATCGCAACAAGCGAAACTTGCTCTTGAGGATCACCGCCAGGCCACTTTTCTAGAAAATAAGCGACAGACTTCCTTAATAAACGCAGTGATCCCACGTCGGCTGAGAATTCAACGCGAAATCTATCGTCCATCATCGTCCAAAAATAAGTTCACTGAGACCAAACTCACCGCGACGTGGGTTAAAACGCTCTCCAGCTAAGTCTTTCCTGAACTGAATCTCATCCCTGAACTTCTGAAGACCACTACGAGGCTCAGCAACACTCACAATTGGGATGGGTTTTGGTTCT
>JGI10211J14876_10000606_pt1 | contig 15426 bp, 14 predicted proteins | sample Etolagsediment_FD_14876 | JGI IMG/M metagenome (IMG submission 14876)
TGCTTGCACCTGTTGAAGCGGTGGCCAAAGAGGATGAAGAGGAATTCGTTTATGTGATGGAACCCCAGCCCTTTCACCGTCAGAGGGTAACCACTGGCCTGTCCAACGAAAGTTTTATCGAAATCACCTCTGGTTTGACTGAGGGGTCATTGCTCTGCAACCGACCGTTGGCCTTGTTGGAGTGGCAGGAGTTACGTCAGATAAAGGAAAAGCGCTCCTTTATTGAGAAGATCCTCAAATCAAAGATTGTATCCAGAGATTAGATTGTATGAACTTTATCGAGAGTTTACTTAGCAACTTTCAACACCTATTGTCTCATCCCCTCAGAACGGTACTCACACTCCTAGGGGTCACCATTGGGGTGGCATCTGTATTGATGATGGTAGGCATTGGAGAGGGAACCCGCCAGAAGGTTATAGAGGACATGGAAAAACTCGGCGGCACTGGGGTGATAAAAATTAAATTCTTGGAACCCAAGGTTAGCGATGATGCAGCAAACCCTTCTGAAAAGGACATACTGACCCGGGAGGATCTAAAAGCCTTTAAACGTGCCAGCAACTTCATCGAAATAGTTGCTCCGGTCATCTCTGTGTACGGAGAGTTTTACTTTGAGCGTAACCGATCCAGAGGACAGTACATGGGCATAACTCCAAATTATTCTCAGATCAGGGACTGGCCAGTGGAAGAAGGGCGTTTTATCATTGACTCGGATGTCGAGCGTTGCAACATGGTATGTGTGTTAGGCTCAGAAGTTAGGGCGGAAATCTTCAAGGGGGTTCACCCGATCGGAAAGCGAATGCGCATTGGATCCGAAGAGTACATTGTTGTTGGTGTCATGTCTGAACGCGATTTCGAGGCTGTCCGGTGGATGAATCACGTGATCCTGATTCCCCTCTCGACTATTGAAAAGAGGTTGCTGACAAGGGACTACTTAAGCAGCATTTTTGTCAAAGTTCACGCCACTGACTTGGTGCCGACAGTCAAGAGGCAGATAAAACGTGTACTCGACGGACTCAAGTTACACCCAGAGATGTTTAAAATTTACTCACAGGAGGACGTCATTCGTAGCGTGAACAAGACAACCATGCTACTGCATCTTTCCTTCGGCATCTCTGCTGCTATTGTCCTGATAGTGGGAGGCATTGGCATCATGAATCTCATGCTCGTCTCAGTGACTGAAAGGACCAAGGAGATAGGCATCCGCAAGGCGGTCGGTGCGAAGGATCTGGATATCTTGCTCCAGTTTCTGCAGGAGGCGGTGATCATGAGCATGGTCGGGGGTTTGATCGGTATCATCCTTGGACTGCAAGGTGCTGAATTCTTTTCGAGCTTTATCGCCAGGTACCTTCATGACGACATCAGAAGCATAGTTTCAATCAAAGCAATAGGCCTGGCTGCCATCTTTGCCTTCCTGGTAGGTGTTTTCTTTGGACTGTACCCGGCTATTCGGGCGGCCCGACTCGAGCCAAGTAAAGCGCTAAATTATGAGTAATAAAGAACTTATTCGAATGGACAAGATATGGCATGCCTATGGAGACGGCAAGCAGAAGGTCCAGGCACTCTCGGATATCTCGCTGACTATCACCAAGGGCGAGTTCGTGGCCATTACCGGCCCTTCCGGCTCTGGCAAGAGCACCCTGCTGCACGTTATGGGTTGCTTGATGAGGCCGAGCAGGGGATCCTATCTGCTGCTTGGCAAGGAAACATCACTATTGCCCAAAAACACGCTGGCAGGAATCAGGAACACCACCTTCGGCTTTGTCTTCCAGAATTTCAACCTTCTGCCGCGAGCCTCAGCCCTACAAAATGTGATCCTGCCTCTTATATACGCCGGCTTTAGACGATGCGAAAGAACTGTCCGGGCTGAGGAGTTGTTATGTCGGGTCGGACTGGGCGATCGCATGTCTCATCGTCCCAACGAGCTTTCCGGGGGTGAGCAGCAGCGGGTGGCCATAGCTCGTGCTGTGGCTAACCACCCACGCATCCTCCTTGCAGACGAACCAACAGGCAACATTGATAGCACCACCAGCAACACCATTATGAACTTGTTCGAGGAGCTGGTCGAGGAAGCTCTGACAGTTGTATTTGTATCTCATGACCGGGACATAGTCAAACGGGCTTCCCGGAAGATCACTTTAGTAGACAGTGGCCTTGTGTGATTAATGAAACACCGAATCTAGTATCCAGACCGCATTTCCTTGAAAACCTCTTAATTTATGTAGGAATGAGCAGGAGTGAGGTTGTTTAATCTTAAAGATAGAATAGCTAATATAAATAAATGCTTGTCATGGAGCTCTTCTGAGGCTAACGGGATTGTGCAGAAAAAATATAATTTTGATCCTTATGCGACTGCTCCTCGTCAGCTCTATCTGCGAATAACAGAAGAATGTAACTATAGGTGCAAACAATGCCATATATGGAAACATAAAGACCCAGAGGACTCTCTAACTACGGAAGAAAAGTTAGATCTTATTAAGCAATTTCATGCTCTAAACAGTAAGGGGGTTGTTTGGCTGACCGGAGGCGAACCCCTTAAAAAGATGGAGGAATTTTTAAAAATATCATCATTATCCAGAGAGCTAGGCTTGTATGTAGGTAGTAACACGAATGCATCTTATATAGTCGATGAAACTACAGCTGAGATAATTCTAAAAGAAGGTCCTAATTTTCTAGTGATATCTTTAGATAGCCATATAAAAGAGATACACAATTATACTAGAGGGATAGAGACTTCTTATGATCAGGTACTACGTGCTGTTGATTTATTAATAAAGACAAGGAATGAGCGTTTCTCAAGGCATATAAACCATATCAGACTAGAGTGTATCCTATTCGAGGAAACTCTCCCCTTATTTAAAGAGTATGTAGAGTTTTGCAGAAAATTAGGTGTAGATTCTGTGAGCTTTCAAGTGCTTTCCAATACCTTTGCGATTCAAAATAAGGAAAAGGATGTTTTCTACGAAAAACATTCCTTTAAAGATAAGGGGTTAGCAAAAGATTTTCTGGATGAGATATACTCTAATTACAAGAATGATAAATTCGTAAGCATTATGGACATAGGTTTGATAAAAAACAGTTTAGATAATCCGAATTTTGAGTCTCCAGCTCCTGTCTGCGAATCTCACGAAAGAAATATCATTGTTGCCATTAATGGAGATATGCAACTATGCTTCAATGCTCATCATATCTTAAAAGAGCCCTTCATAGGAAATGTTAGGGAACGATCCTTAAGAGATTTATGGGTCTCAGTAGAAGCTAAGAAAGCTAGAATAGTAATGGATAAGTGCCGACTAAGCTGTGGCATGCTTCATTGTCATAGAAAAGCATCTAAGATGTCGCTGCTTAAGTTATCTATGCTTATGAAATTTATAGGTCTTCGGAAGAAGTTAGGAAGTCTACATTAACTGTTAAATCCGTTACACCATGTGTTCCCCTCCATGTTTACCTAAGTGGGCATCTAGCACATTTACTGTAGTCCTTAATTAGTTTCAATGATTTTTAGGCTTAAAACGGTTACACAAGCAGCCTAAGCCCTGTTCACTCGCCCGTACATTTATCTCAACGCTAACGAAAAATCATCCATTTATATTAATTAGAATTGACTCACACGAGGTGCATATGATAATAGACCTCCTAGGAATACTGCGAAAGACTCAATTGGCTTGAATTTGGGGCACAACTATCCACCTCTTTTTTAGGTGGTCGTTGACTGCTTAATAATTAATCACCTATGAAAAAAATTGATGTTTTTCTTAATAAATTATTATCCTCTCTAAGAAAAACAAAAATATATCCTTTTCTTTTTCAGTTATTAATCTTCTCGATATTCTGCTTCCTTTTCATATCGCTAATCAATAGAAATGAGTTTTCATCTTTGAAGCTGGGGATGATTATTGTCTGGCATATTTGGTGGCCACTTATACCCATTCTGGTGATATTCACTGGCAGACTGTGGTGTTCAATATGTCCATTTTCATCGACAGCAAACCTTTTAAATAAAATTTTTCCATATCGTATGTTTGACGGAAGGCTGGTAATACAATATGGTTTTATTGTAGCTTTATTTGTTTTCGCAGTCATAATGGCAATTGATATCATTTTCGTTATAAAATTCAACCAATATTACACACTTATATTCTTCCTTACTTTATTCTCAATGTTGATCGCTATTGCCATAATGTTTGATTACAAAACATACTGTAACGCCATATGTCCGTTTGGTCTAATTTCCAAGATCTATAATAGATTTTCATTTCTAAAGATAAAGGATAACGATAACATATGCAGTAAATGCAAAAGGGAGGCGTGGATTAAATCTGCCCCAATTGGAGAATTGAAAAAGAACAACAGTGAATTTGAAAACAGAGACTGGAAGTTTAAACTCGAATGCCTTAAAGGATGTCGTGTCGATTCCATGAAGATCTTATATGTTAATCCGTTGAAAGAAAATCCCTCTTTCGATGGATTAAAGCTGGCAGAAGCGCTGGCTCCATCAATGATCATCATTCTTTTTTCAGTTTATGTTTTTTTAAAAAGTAACTATTTTATTAATATATACAATAAGTTACAATTATCATTCACCTTTAGCCTGAATCTTTTTATCATTACAATAATTATCCTGGCTATTATCATCAACATATTAATAAATATGGCAATAATAAATGTATCCAGCAATGTTTTAAAGATAGAGAACACCATCGTATACAAAGGTTTTTATAGTCTTACCCCTCTATTAATATTTTTCCACATCTCATTAGTGCTGAGGGATATGAGGGGTATTACATCTTTAGGTCACCTTTATCCGGCCTTGGGATTTCTTGAGCACTTTTTTCCCTCAGAAAATAATCTCCAATCTATTGCGTACTTTCTAACCTTTATCGGAATATTTCTGTCTGCAGTCAGCTTTTTTTACATCACTAAACTGTCCAATAAATTACCCCAAAACATTTCTTCAGCGTTTATGTTCATGTTCAGTATGATCTTTGCCTTTAATTCTTTCTTAGCTCTTGCAACCATAAAGTATTCCCAGTACTTCAGTTGAGGCTAAACTGTTAAGGCGGCAGGCTGCCACCTAGATCAACTAACCGACGGAATTGTCCACATTTTCTTTTCTTCGTAATTAAGAAGGGGTTCTGCACAATGAGTAATAAAGGTACGTCCCGCAGAGAATTTGTCAAATATATTACTTTTGCCGGAGGAATCCTTGTTATGGGAGGGTCGGGCGCATATTTTTTGTTCAAAAATCCTGAAACGGCGGATAAAGTTCGAACCGCACTGGAAGGCCACATAAAAGGCGATATAATCAAGGACAGCTTACTGTTAGAAGAGTATCGTACCGATTTCGGCAAGATGATACGCAAGGAACCACGAGTTGTCGTTATACCGGTGGACGAAGAGGACGTAATCAATACCTTTAAAATCGCAAGTGAATTTCAGGTCCCTGTTAGCATTCGCGGTGCCGGGCACTCCTGTTTTGGGCAATCGCTGTCAGATGGCGGAATTTTATTAGTGAATAGTTCTTCAAATTCCGACTTCACGATAAAAAATGACACAATAACTGTCTCATCAAAAACACAATGGTTAAAATTAGAACAGAAACTTAATAGGCTAAATCTGACAAGTCCAGTTTTAACGGATTATCTCGAACTTACAGTTGGAGGAACTCTGTCGGTAGGTGGTTACGGATTAAGGTCTTTTCAATATGGCGGGCAAGTCGATAATATTATTGATATGGAATTAATATTACCGGAGGGGAGCAAGATACGTTGTTCAGCTAGAGAAAATTTCGATATCTTCAGATATGCACTATGTGGTCTGGGGCAATTAGGGTTAATCAACAAGGTAAGATTTAAGCCAATTAACTACAAAAGAATTACTGTAGTATTTTATATATTCTGTCGGACAATCAATGAATTCATCTCTTATAGCAGAACAATTTTAGAATCGGAAATTAAACAGGAGATTGATCACTTTTCCGCATATTGGGCTTATGGAGGATTTATCTTTGAAATCGGAAAATCTTTTGAAGATCAGAATAAAGTAGAATACAGCGCGTTAAGCAGAAAAATCGACAAACATTTCAAATTCTATAAAAAATCAACTTTTGAAGATTATCACTTCAATATTCATAAAGCAAGGAAAAATTGGGTGGAACAATATGGATTCTCGCATCACCTCTGGGAGGATTATATCTTTGATATAAGACAACTAAAAGAATTTCTTTTTCAAACAATTACTATAGATATGATAGATAAGTATCAAAATATATTACCGGTTTTATATATACTTGCCTGTGATTGTAAAAAAACTAAAAATATCCCATTTTCCCCAACGTATGGAAACGAAGATAAAATAGTCTATGGCGTGGGCTTTTATTATATGGTTAAGATTGGAGATACTAATAATCTAAGAATTGCAAAAAAACAACTCGAAGAGAATATGTACAATTGTCTCAATTTAGGGGGTCGACCATATTTATATGGATGGCATGGACTCAGTGAACACCAAAAAAATTATCTCTACAGAAATGATTATGTTAAGCTGAAAGAATTAAAGAAAAAATATGACCCTAAAAATATAATTAACCCGGGTGTATTTCTCACCATGCTTTAATAATAGAAGTAAGGGAAACAATCAGCTACTGTTTTTCTGCATAAAATATTCCATATTTGGCCAGTTTTTTCTTAAGTGAGAGATATTGGTAGATAGCGCCAAAAAGATTGTCATTTTGGATTTTATTTCTTGTCCCCTTAACTTCCGAGATTATGGCAAATGGCACTGCGATAAGAGAACGATAAAACAGCATTCGCGAAGAGTGGGTTACATTTTTTGTTATGTCCTCAAAAACAATATTAGTAAATCCGGCTTCTTTTAAGTAAGATCCGAAGCTTTTAATTGATTCTAAAGAATTTACCGCCCACCGTTTTATCCATTTGTCTAATAACTCTCTTTCATAACTTTTATATTTAGCCTTTGATTCAAACCCGTCAGCAACTATTAACCTCCCATCCTTCTTCAAGAGTCGGTATGCCTCCTTAATGAATGTCCTCTTGCTATCAGCATAACATGAACTCTCCAATGCCCAAATTACATCAAAAATGCTATTAGAAAATGCTGTTTTTGTGAAATCCATAATTTGGAATCTTGTTAGATTTTCTACGTTATTTATCTTTGAGAAATTTAGCGCTGAAACTACTTGATTTTTACTTAATGTTATTCCAAAGACTTTGCATCCATACTTCTTAGCGAGAAATATAGAACTACCGCCAACACCGCATCCCATGTCTAGAACTATATCTTTTTGTTTTATTTTTGCCTTTTCCGCCATGACTTCGTTTTGTCTTTCTAATGCCTCAGGCAAATTCTTCGTGGTTTTGTCCCAATAACCTATATGAATGGCCAAACATTTATCTAAATGCCAATTGTTTTTATAATCAATTTCACATGTATCATAATACTCAACTATTTGTTTTTTGGTGATCATCATATAAAAAACCTGTAATTGAAGATTTTACAAGTAGTTTTGTTTATTTGATTATAAGCCACTAAATGCCCGTATAGTTAACAATAAGCCTATATTCATTACCTTTCCAGTCATAGGAATTAACATATATTACAATGTGTTACTGGAAACGAAAAGTTGGATTGAAGAGGACGTCCTCACAAAAGAAAATCAATCAACAGACCTCGGAAATGAAATGCTTGAGTGCTGATATCTTACCATACCATTAACCATAGGTCTCATGAAATAATAACCCCAGAACCATGCTGTGAGTTGTAAGTGATGTCTTCAATTCTTACCTTTCAATAAACTCATTATTCTTAAATTGACCCACATATTTTCTACCGTCGGGATGGGTCATAGTGCCTTGCCCATTCATCTGACCATCCTTCCATTGACCCACATACTTACCACCCTCAGGGAAGGTCATAGTCCCCTGTCCATTGGGGACATCATCCTTCCATTGACCCACATATTCTCTACCGCCAGCATAAGTCATAGTCCCTTGCCCATCAACAGTACCATTCTTCCATTCACCTATAAATTTACTGCCATCAGGATAGGTCTCAGTCCCTTGTCCATGAGGTCTACCATACCTAAATTGACCTATATATTTACAACCGTTAGGATAGGTGTCAGTTCCTTGCCCATGATATTTACTATTCTTAAACTGACCTACATATTTTCTGCCGCTAGGATAGATCTCAGTGCCTTGTCCATTCATCCGACCATCCTTCCATTGACCTATTAATTTATTACCGTAAGGAAGGGTTGCAGTCCCTTGTCCATGAGGTTTACCTTCCTTCCATTGACCTACATATTTATAACCTTCTGGAGTGGTCCAAGTCCCTTGTCCATTAATACAATCTCCTTTTATACACCCACCAAATGTATTCAGAGGAGAAAAACAAATTATTAACAGTAAAGAAATTAAAAACACTTTCATTTTTTTCATCTCCTTTTCATTTTTTTATTTGCCTATGTGTTCAATCATAACATTCCACCCCTTCACCTTCAAATAAGTTATGCTCTTGCACTTGGATATCTAGGTTGTTAGCTAATTCGATTAAGGAACGAGCCCGGAAAAGCCGTCGAGAATAATCGTTATTGCCATCTTGTGAATACCACAAATAATGCCAGTCATCTTTTGGCAGACACAAACCATAGTCTTCAGGATGATCAAATAGGTCTGTGCCATGCACAAGATGCAATGTGTTAACCGATTTAATGCGATCAATATACATTTTGTTTCTTCGAACAAAATTTTCTGTCTTCTTAAATTCTATATCATTCTCACCAGGCAGGCCTATCATGATAAACAACTCTGTACGAATTCCAGCCTCATGAGAGGACCGAATAACTTCCTCAGCCTCATTAACGGTAAATAACCGTCCTTTCCTGATATTTTGAAGGAGCTTATTCGAACCACATTCTAGCCCCCACTGCATTTTACGACATCCAGCCGCTTTCATTTTCTGTAAGAGTGAAAACGTCATTTTTCTATAAGGAATTCCCTGCCCTTCCCAGGTAACAGGAAGTTCTCGCTCTATGAGCAAATCACAAACACGTTCTAATTCTTGCGCATTTCCGTTCAACAAATTATCACACACCACAAAATAATTGACATTATATCGATTAAATTGAAACTCGAGTTCTCTTACAATATCCTCTGCCTTCTTCATCCTATATCTACCAAGCAGCTTTCTTCCCTTACAATATGAGCATGAACTAATACAGCCTCGTGACCATTCGACAAGCAGACTCCCGCCATCATACATAGAAAAGTCAAATTCATTATACGTAGGATGGGGTATAAAGCTAATATCATTAATCTCTTTATGTACAATTTGCGGCTTCTTTACCTCTTCATTAAGGGGAAGTGCAAAATCATTATTCTTGTACTGTTGCATCAACTCTAAAAGAATTTCTTCTCCCTCTCCTACTACAAAATAATCTATAGAAGACCCAATATGTTTAAGGAAAATTTCTCTTTGTTCAGGTGTCGATACAGCTGGTCCTCCNAGAATAATTCTTTGTGATGGATCTTTTTCGAGTNCTTTCCGNATTATTTCGATTGTTGTCCTCTCCTTNGGATCTACCACTGAAAATCCAATTACAGGAGTATTATATNGCAATATCTGCTCANCTGCCCACAGAATGTCTCCTGAAAATTCACACATCAGTTCTTGAAATCGTTCCNAATTACTCCACCAATTTTTAAATTCTGGCAACCATAATTTATGCCACTTTGGATNGATTCGCCGGTAAAGTGATATGTTAAAATCAAAGACNTCAGTANCTATGCCATGTAATCGAAGATATGTTGACAAATAGGCTAGCCCAACAGGAGGGTTGTGAATACCCCAGGGGGGAGAGGTTACCAGTAAAATTTCATTGTTTTCACTTTTTTTAGGAACCTTCACTCTACTTTGTTGATGTATCAGCAGATTCCACCTAATCCATGCCCATTTCACGTGTCTTATAGCCTTTACCACGAAAACAAAAACTCGCTGGAGATTCTTGATCTCAAACATACTTTTCACTGGAATTCTTCTCGGAATAATCAATAAATTTAGTTCTGTGTTATTGCCGCTTCACACCGATAACAAAGAAAATTGGAATCCCCCTGTTCCTTCCCATCTATGATCTTTCGAATCTTATCGTATCGAGCGCCATTCCAAATCTCTTCAATTGTTTGCTCCCGAACATTACCTAAAACAACCTCTCGTCTCCAGTCCATGCAACATAAAATCACATCACCATTAAAAAGTATATGAATCATGTTATTTCTCCAGATACTGTTACAGCCTGATATGTGCTTATGTCGAGAGGCATTCATTATCTTCACATTACCAGCACGACTAATAGGATGATTTATTATTTCATATTTAACGCCTTTTGCTTCCCAAAACTTTTTTGCTTCTGCAATCTCATCCTCAGGAACATAGCCGGGTGTATTGGTAAAACAAACTGACAAAAAATCATCCCCTTTGAACTGAAGTACCTTTTCGGCAAACCGTACGATACGTTCTAAAACAATATAAGAATTTGACAAGCCCATCACCTTTTCATAGGTTGCTTTTCTATGTCCCAACATACTTATCTTAATACTATTCACTGATGAATTAAGTATTTGATCAGATATGTTATCATCAAGTAAAATACCATTGGTAACGATATGTATCCAAACATTTGGATTCTTCAGATGTATATAGTTAATCTTCTCAACAAGAGTTTTATCCAACAATGGTTCATTCATAAGATATGGCATAATTTGCTTGACTTGATTTTGATAAAGGGAGGCTTCATCGATGATTTTCTTAAACAGATCCAGATCCATAGGTCCCTGTTCTTGAATAGAAACTGTATCCGCATAAGGACAAATTAGGCATCGGGCATTACAATAGGAAATTGTCTGTATTAAAAAAAATTCAGGGAACTTAACCATATCATCATCCCATAGTACAGTAACTGGAATATTAAAATAATAGATAAATGAAAGGGGCAACAGCTGAACCATGACCAAATATTATTAGACATCCAATCATCAATAATGAAATAATAATAGGTGTGAGCCACCACTTTTTACTTTCTTTTAGAAAACACCAAGTTTCTGCAATTAGATTCTGATTGTTTTTCATGATACTTTCTCCCACGTTACGATAAAAGGTATGGTGTCAAATTTAAATGCATTTATCCCTCTTCCGAGATAAATCTCGCTATATACTCACTCGCCTTAATTAAGGATTCATTTTCATCAATTATCATAAAAGAAAGTTTAGGAAATTTTTCTTTCAGACTTCTTATGACAACAGGATCCGTTTCCATGTCGCTCAAGACACACACAGTTTGTCCATCATTAATTCTACATCCTTTTATAATTCTTGACAACATTTCAAAACAAAATGAACAAAAAGAAGATCTTGGAAGAGAGATTTTTTTTAATTTTAATTCTGGATTTCTTAAATCAAAATATTTCTTATCTATCGTAAAACTTCCATCGTAATTGAGCGAGATTAACTCATGTACCTTGATTACTTGTTTTGCTGATTGGTTTTGTTCATGCTCGGGTAACAAATGGAAGATATTAGGAAAAGATAATTGTTTCATCAAAATAAGATTACCTGCTTCTATTTTATAACAACAAGATGTTCCGAAGTTAGATAAATCCGACAGGATAGTGATAATAAAAGAGGGCTTGTCTTTTGAAGTTGATTTCCAAAATGCAAGGGCATCATGCGGATTAATGTAACATAAGGCCCTACGATAATTTAGTTTTTCTTTAACTAGTTTTATTAGTGTAAACCTTGGAAAAAGATACTCTGTCACGTCTCGCCTAAATGACAAAAAAGAATAGGGAAAAAATTTGAGATGTTTTTCAACTAAGCATTCAAAAGAATTAAATGGTTTCCCCTTATATGCGAGTATATCGAGTCCCTCGATGGTAATACTCCCTTTATTCATGACTTCCCAGATAGAATTTTCAGGGAAGACTTGAACCAAATCGCCAACATAGTAATCTTTTTCAAAGGCAGTAGCGATAATCTCTCCGTTAATCTGTAAGCATGCACCAGGATTCTTGTCAATGTAAGAAAAAGCCAATATCTTCAAGTCAAAATCTCCTAAAAAAATCTTTATGCAAAACCTGCCTGTCTTGGACCATAAAACCACTTCCCCTGTTTTTGGTTAGTAGAGCTTTGGTAATCCAGACCAAAGGAAGCACAAAAAAATAAACTATAAAAAAAAGTATTAAACTAGATATATCGTTCAGTATGTTTATAAATAATCTAAATAATTTTGTTGGTCTAATTAATGTAAAATTTAAGACAATACCATACGCTACACGAAGTCTATACGGCAAAAACAATCCTACTAAAGTAACCAAATATGCTCTAATTTTCATTGTAAGCTGTTATCGTGTTGGATGTTTTTTATAATGGCCTGCTTTACATCTTCAATTTTTTCATCGAGGAACCGTGCTGAATTAGTCACATATTCTTCCCATGGGTGTTTTGAAAGGTAAGAGTCAACAAAATTCGTGAATAAGATCTGTTGAGAACATGAAACCTGCTTATTATCAAGATCAGTTCCTTTATACTTCTTTAAGGGGATTATCTTCAGTTTGTACAATTCCTCTTCAGCTTGTTTATTAGTATCAAAAATAGGGGTTTCCAGTTTAATTGAAAAATAAGCATATAATTTTTTGATATTATCTAGAGCGATCTTCTCATTCTGAGCAGGAAATGCTTTCATATCTTTAACTGAACCATCATGCACATGGCATATTGAATTCTTCAGGCAATAGACAATGGTTTGCCAATGCATTGCTAATTTGCATAGTCCACATATTGACATTGATAATGTTCCGTATTTTCTTAGATAATATAGATAGTTATGATATTGGATGTATTTAAAAAAAGGACCAAATTTAATGATTTCAGTAATAAATGTATCTTTTCCGAACCTACGCCTAAGCAGCTCGGCCATTTGCAAAGGATTTTTTGCATTGAAGAAGCCAAACCGGGTGTAAATTAAGAGACAGATTCTTTTAAAATTTCTTGCACCTAACGCTGCAACCAATGTTGAGTCACACCCTCCTGAAAAAAGACAAGCAAGTACTTCATTTTTTTCGATAGTTTTTTTCAATGAGATCATTTCCTTTCAAATAATCATAAAGCCACTCGCCCATTAATCTATGACCTTCCACTGTTAAGTGGTTGTCTCTTCCCGAATAAATTTCATATTTTTTGAGGATATTAATATACTCCTGATTGTATACAACAGGTATATTTAAATTCTTGACGTATTTAGAAACTGTCCGACCATCTTCAGCATCATCTGATAAAATTAAGAATATTAATCGGGAATTTTTACGCTCAATATTTTGCTTTAGCTCCAGTAAGGGCATTTTAACGCATATATTTAATAATTCTGGTTTTAGTTCAGTCGGAATATTTTCTCTAAAAGTTAACAAGTATAACTCCAATGATTCAAAGGTAAAGGCAGGGTCGTTTTTTAAAGCTTCCCATATGGTGTAAAGCCTTTTTGCATTGTCTTTTAAGTATGATCCTGATGACATCTCATATGCAGTAAAAATATTAAAACAGTTATAGTCGTAAGGACTATAAAACCAAATAATCATATCTGGATTATATTTGGCTAATGTGTATTTGAAGAAAAGATTTTGGAGATATGCGGCTGAATTAGGAAGCCCGCTATTAAGTACCTCAAATTTGATACCCTCTTTATTTAACATTCTCTCGAGAGCTTTTGGAAATGTATCCTCTAAATTAACCCCTAAACCAAATATGAGGGAATCACCAAGGACTACAATTCTAAATACTCCTTGTGGTTTATCAACCGAATATTCATAATCTCTGAAACCGGCCTTATTTATTTTTACCTTAGTTGGCCAGATTAATGTTTGATTACCCCAATATGTGAGACTTACGCCTGGATTCATTATAAAGTGACAGGTATTATCACTGAAAGACCCCCTCTCGATATGGCACATATTATCATTTTTATAAAAGATATTTCTCCAGAAGTTTTCTGAGATTGAACCCTTCTTCATGATATCTCTGTCAATATAATTTGTGTAAAAAAGAAAAAAAGAGATACCTAATAGACTGGAAATTAGTAGTATTACCAGTCTTTCTATGTATATTCTTTTTCTTGATGTAAATATTTTTGACATTTTCTTAGTCAACCAGTCCTTCCCTTTTTAGAAAATGATATATTCTATTACCAAATATGCTATTGGCCATAGCATTGGGGTGAGGATCTTCAAAGGAGACCCATAGTATTTCTGGTTTTGTACCCTTAACGGAATCAAGTAAGTTTAGGTAATGGGCGTTCCTTTTTGTAACAACATCTTTGATATAATCATTAGCTAAATCAAAAGGGTAGGATTTGATATTATGTAAATCTGGGATATTCAAGAATAATAAAGGTATGTTACGTTCTTTAGCTAAATGCACGATACTGTCAAAACTCTTTTCGAATTGGGATATTCCTTCATGATTTGATGTGTAAAGCTTTTGATAATATGTTTCATAATTCTCATTAAGCCCCAACCTGCTCCCGATACTAAATAGCTTATCCCAGAGAAATCCATAAAGATATGAATAGGTCCCTAAAAGTGATACTAAAGTATTTCCTTTCCCCCACACCTCAACGTCATTTATAAACCACCCTAATATTATCATATCCGGATCATAACATAATGTTCGTTTCAGCATCTCTAACTCTAAGAACGTGTTATAATTACCAACTCCTGTGTTAATTACTTCATATCTAAATTTTAAAGTTGGATCATTATTGAGAAGTTGCTCAATGACTTTTGGATAAGCCTGGTTTAATCCAACCCCCCATCCTAACGTTATCGAATCACCAAGGACTATTATTCTTTTTACACCGTGTGGTTTTTCTAAAGAGTAATCTCTGTGTTCTCTCCAACCCGTTGAATTGGTTCTTATTTCTACACCATAATACCTCCCTGTTTTATTTGAGAGATGTTCAAAATATTGTTCATTTCTTATAATCTTTATTTCCTTCGCATATCTTCCCATTTCCGTATTATAGTTTGCATAAAGTGGATAAGTTATTCTTAAGAAAAATTCAGCAAACAAAATAGTAATGATCAGAGTAACAAATAAGAGTAAAAGCTTTTTTACCAGCAATTGTCTATTCCTGCGCATATATCTCCATTATTTAATATTTTCCTACATCATCGATTGCGGAAATAGAGCAAACTCCAGAAGAGAATAAATCTTTCGAATGTAAAGAATAGAAAAAGCACCCGGTAACCTATTTTAGTGACTAGTTTTAAATTTCATTATAACCATTACATATTATTTGCGGCCAAATCAAAATTTTTCCAGCGATGAACAACAGGCTCGGCATTGATTTCATCAATTCCTCTA
>JGI10211J14876_10000607_pt1 | contig 15411 bp, 20 predicted proteins | sample Etolagsediment_FD_14876 | JGI IMG/M metagenome (IMG submission 14876)
AGGGGGGCGGACCCCCCGCCACATAACCCCCGTCGCAGGGGGGCGGAACCCCCGCCACATAACCCCCGTCGCAGGGGGGCGGAACCCCCACCGCATAACCGTCGCAGGGGAGCGGAACCCCCACGGAACCCCCAAACTCCCTACATATACTCCTCTTCAGTTATAAGAACCATAGTTGCTTGTTGGTTTACCATAAATAAACCTAATAATGTAAAAAATAATAATAAAGGTAATAATACTAAAAACCACGATAATGCTTTATAACCGTTTTTACATAAAGAATCCAAAACAATCGTTACAAATAACATGTAAATAACTTTAAATATTAGTATTAAATAGCTTCCTGATTCTGAACAAGGACAACTATAAGAACCTAAATTAAATCGCGTTTTGCTTCCCATATTTTGAAATAACATCATCAAAAATGAAAAAATCGATACTAAGAAATAAATCATAGCAGGAGTGCATAATTTTCTTACTTCCATTATGTTATATTTTTAGAAAAAAAAATTATAATTTTCCAACTGTTTCATTTGCTTTGACATATATTTGCCTTACATCAGGAGGAACTGTACCTACAAATTTATAATCAGCATTTATTGGTTGATCTTCGTATGGATATGGACTAACAGGTGGTCTCATTCCATATATTCCATCTATTGTTGATTGAACATTTACGACTCCTTGTCTTCCTAAATTCACAATATCTTGTAAAAACCCTCCTTTTTGATGATATTTTCCCCTTCTTCCCTTTCTTCTTCGGCCACCATTTTGTGGTGGGGTAATTATAGGATCATCTTTAGTTGAACGTGCTGGTTCTATTCCACCTACTAAAACACCATTCTTAGATAACGCAAAATGATTTGACATAGCCATTCCTTGTGTATCCATTCCCTTTGATGCTTCTACTCCTGGCCATGTTGCAGGATTACCACCATTCCATGAATATCCTACAGGACCATTTGGTACACCTGATCCACCTCTCATTCTATGCATTCTACGCATAGACTTTTTCTTATACATTCTTACCCTTTTTATTGTGGATTTTTTACCACTTTTTTTACGCATATTTTTTCGCTTGGAATTCTTCCTAGATATTTTTCTTCTATATGTTTTTGCCATTTTATATTATATTATAAGAAATTATTCTATATCAACGTGAGTCAATAAATGTCTTCTACAACACATCTTATTTAATCCCAATCTATTTAATACTTCTCCTTCAGGAGTTAAATCCACAAATTCATTTGTTAAATATATTACTTTATCTACCTCCATACCTCTATTCATTTTTAATTTTCGGACTTCACGATCATAATATTCTTTCTTGTTTCCAATAACTTTGCCACATGTAAAACATTTCACAGGAATAATCATATTGTATTATGTATATATTTAATAAATTATTTTTATTATCAATTTTTTATTAAATATTAAATTTAATCTTCTTCTTTTTCTTTTTGTAATTTACTATATAAATATAATGTGGATAATCCTATTGGTGCAATTAAAGGTTCATAATAATTTATATAAACCCAAATTACAACAAATATTACGGAAAATAATGATTTCCTTGGTATCATTAAATAACATTCAGCAGTTCTAAAATATATCCATATAGCACATGCTATTAAAGATATATATATTTTTTGTTGAAATGTTAAATACTTATCTAATATCATTTATATTTAACCTAGAAAATAATATGTATAATAACCATTATAGGTCAATTGATTAGTTATATATAAAGCTTCTTGGGAACCATATTTCGATTTTAAATAATTATAATTACTTTTGGCTCTATATAATCTTCCTATATAACCTAAAATCATAACTATAATTAAAAATATTGTTAATTTAAAGTAAGTCTGTTTATTTACTTTTAAATTGAATAAAAAAGAAAAAATATAAATAATTAATAAATAACTAACAGTATGAAATATTATACTTACCAATACATCATATTTTGCTAATCTTGTATAGGGTGTATGTGGATTAGTAGTTTCAAAAAATACATCTGTAAATATCATATTTATAATTTATAAATATATTATTTATTTTGGACATCCCTTTCCATGACATTTATTTTTAAAATAAAAATAATCTATATCATGTGTCCTACCATTATCATCATATCTAAATGTTGGTCCATGTTCATTTCCTGATCTACATACACCTTCCTCTTTATCACTATATTTTGTAAAAACACAGCAGTGGGATGCTAAACAATTATCTTTTGTTAATTTCATACAATTTTTATCTAATCTATGTCTATCTCCACGATGACCTTCACAAAAATCATTTTTCATATCTGATTCAAATGCCTCTACTGTTACTACTTTTTCTACTTCTGTTTCTTCTACTGGATCTAAATCAAAACCGATCATTCCAAAAAATACTATTGAACCTATTATTGCTATTGTTACTGATATAGCCAACGGCAATATATTTTTTATTTCTGAATCACCCATATATATTTTATTAATATATTATTCTAATCCACATAAAGGTAATAATTCCACACCTACCGATGTTTTTACTTTTTTATGTTCTATACCTTCTTTATGTATTTTATTATGACAGTCCTCACAAACTGATAATAAATTTGATAAATGATTTTTATGCATATGATTTATTTTATTTTTTTTATTTGCATTTTGTTGATGTTGTAAATGATGTACTTCAATTGCATTATTTTTTTTACATAATTCACATATCCCTTTTATTTTTTTATTATTAAAATGTGACGTTTTTAAACTTAATATATCATAATTCACTTTTCTATATTTATTTCTTATTCGATATGATTCTTTCAAAAAATCTTCCGGTAAATGTAAAGATTTACATACTTCTAATCCATACATACTATCACCTGGACCATCTTTTAATTCTCTATCATATATTAATTTATCATTCTCATTATCATATATTACTGTCATGTGTTTCAATTTCAAATTTTCCATTTCTTTTATTTCATCATATTCTACTATATCATGCATATGTGTAGCCAATATAAAACTACTCTTTTTTTTATATAAATCTTCTACACCTGCTACAAATATTCCTATTGCTGAATCATGTTCTGTACCTGAACACAACTCATCACCTAAAACTAAACTATTTTCATCAGACATTTTTAATATTACTCTTAATTCCGACATTTCAACTGCAAATGTCGATAATCCTTTAAATAAATTATCATTTCCCAATATTCTAGTAAATAATGATTTATAAGGATTATATTCAAACTCCATACATGGTACATAATATCCTGCTTGTGCCAATAATACACATATTCCTATTGCTCTTATTAAACTTGTTTTTCCTACTGCATTTGTTCCATATAATAATATTCCTTCTTGATCATCGCAACCCAAATATACGTCATTTGCTATATATAATTCATTTGTTTGTAAATGTTCTATTAATACATGACGCATAGATGTTGCCTTTATATAAGATCTCGTTTCTGAACCATTATATAATGTTGGTTTACAATAATCATGTTTATTAATCATATAACATTTATTTTGCATAATATCCATTTGTGTGACAAATTCTATTATATTATTAAATTCATTTTGGTAATTTTTCATATTTTCAACAAAATTATTATATTCTAATATTATTAAATCTCTCATTTTATTTTTATTCGTTGTTATACTATTTGTTATATTTGTTATTAATACACTTGTAATATATACTTTTGAAGATGTACCTGTTACATAATTTATATTATTTTCTAATTCAAATTCTATTGTTTTATCATTATATACTATTTGCAACTTTATTTTGTTTTCTTGTTTTTCCAACTCTTTTTTTAATAATGTAGATCTTCTTTTAGTACATTCTAAAAACATTCCGCTTTTTTCTGTAGTATGAATCGATACCATATCATTTTTACTCTTTTTTTCACTATTTAATAATAAATTATGTAAATAATCCTTTATTTTTTCTAATTTTAACGTATTTATTTCTAATTCGTATATACATAAATCTAATTCACTATTTACACCTCCTTTTATTATATTTTTTTCAAAATTTTTATTATAATCTATATTATTTAATGATTTACAATCATCTATTATTAATGTATCATCAATTACTTTTTTAAAATCACTACATATTTTTATTATATCACCATCTATATAATTTTTTAAATATAAATTAATTGTTTTATCTGATTTAATTGTTTCATATATTTTTTTAATAAACGAGAGATTTTCATAAAAATGATAAAATCCACTTGGATTTATTTTTTTCAATATTATTTGCCTATTTAATTTTTCAATATCTTTTATATTTTTCAACAAATCTCTCCATTTATTGAAATCACAATTATTATATATATAATCAGTAAAATCATATTCCTTTTGTAATTTTTCTTTATCAAATGTTGGATTCAATAATTGATATTTGAATTTTCTTATACCCATAGATGTTATATTATTATTTAAAAAATTACTTACTGATGATAACTTCCCTTTATAATTATTATCATCTAATATATTTAATTGTTTACATGAATGATTTCCTAATATCATTCTATCTGACGTATTTTCTACAATCGGTTCTTTTATTTTATTTGTTAAATTTGAATTATGCATATTTACAAATTCTAATAAATAAATTAGACTACTAATTGCATATACATAGGAAAGACTTGATTTTAATATTGACTCTGCTATATTATATTCGAAAAACTTTTGTAATACTTCTTCTTGATAATTCTGTTTTTCCGCATTTAATGCTTTTTTATCCGTTGTACTTATTTTATGAACCTTCTTACTACTTATTCCTGTAAATGTTATTATTTCATTTATTTTTTTATCCTCCATATTTGATATTATTATACATTCAATTGGATTATAATTACTTATAAATCGGTCTACTTCATCATATGTCGTTGGATTATGGCTATTTTCTATCATATATTCAAACATACTACTTTTACCTGTGTATATATCTATATTACTCATCCCAATTATTAAACTATTATGCGAACTATTTACAGTTGAATTTAATTCTTGAAACCATATACATGATACATTATTAGAGAGATTTTTATTATTATTATCAAAATAGGTTCCTGGAGAAAAAATTCCTAATACACTTCTTGTAGTGTTTGTTGAAGGACTATCTTGATTATATACTACTGCTGTATATCCGTTTTCTTGAATTAATTTCAAATACTTTATTTCTAACATATAATCTCTAAACCCTAAGCATAATATATCTTCAGTTCTCTTTCCTGGTACTAATTCTGTAAATTGTCTATAATCTAATACTTGTGGTTCAACTATTTCTTTTGTTTTTTTATCTACTTTTGTATATACTTCATAAAAAGCGCCTACTTGAAATAACAATAAAGTTTTGTGACCTAATTCTTTTCTATAATGATCATTTTTCTGAAAATAAATATTTAACATCGACATTAATAAATAAATATAGTCTTCTTTTTATATTTATTTATTTTATTTTCTCTCTACTTATTCATGTTAATTATTTTTAAAACAGATTTAAATATAAACTATAAAAGATTATATTAATGCAACTACGATCAAGATATATACCATCACCATTTGATACACCACCATCTAGTGATATGATACCAGCTAATACACCACAAAATACACAAACTATAGAAAATAAAATAGATTGGAGAGATTATATGATAATTTCCCCACTTACAGCAATTGTATTACTTTATATATATGCTACTATACAAACTTTATTTTTTCAAAAATAGTTAATTTAATTTTTATATGTAAAATAATTAAATATTATATGTTATATTACATATTATAAATGGAAAAAGTATCAAANAAAGAAGTTAAAAAAAAGAATGAAGAAATATTAAATGAAATTGAAAATTATAGTATAGAAGATTATAATAATGAAAACATTACTTTATATTGTGGAGATTGTATTGTAGAAATGAATAAAATAGAAAATGATACAGTAGATTTAATATTATGTGATTTACCATATGGTACTACTAAATGTAAATGGGATACTATTATTGATTTAAATCAATTATGGGAACAATACAAAAGAATATTGAAAAAACCATCCGGTGTTATTGTATTATTTGGTCAACAACCATTTACAACTATGTTGATTTCTTCTAATTATGAATGGTTCAAATATAATTTAATATGGAAGAAAAACAAAACCACACAATTTTTATTAGCCAATTATAGGCCTATGAAATGTACGGAAGATATTTGTATATTTTCAAAAGGTGGAGCTGCTGCTGCATCAAAAAAAACTGGCAATATGACCTACAATCCTCAAGGGTTGATTTCTACAAATATTAAAAAGAAAAATAGTAAAGAAAGATTAGGAAAAATGTTAAATCAGGAGCATCATTTGGGTAAAAATAATAAATTAGTTGGTAATAGTGAGTACACTCAAAAATTTACTAATTATCCAAATGAGTTGATAGAATTCGATGTAGAATTTGATACAATACATGAAACACAAAAACCGGTTAAATTAATAGAATATTTAATTAAAACATATTCAAATGAAGGTGAAATTGTATTAGATAATACGATGGGTTCGGGAACTACAGGGGTGGCGTGTTTAAATACAAATAGAAAATTTATAGGAATAGAGAAAGAACCAAAGTATTTTAAATTATCAAAACATCGTATAATTGGTAATGTATAGAGTTAAAGCTTGTTAAATTGAAAATATTCAAAATCTAAATGATAAAATCGATTAATTAAATCTAGTGATTCGCGATTTAATTTTTCATTTAAATTGAAAACTGGTTCACAAATATCTTGAACAAAGTCATTATATCCTAAATTATGCATATCATTTTGTAATGATTCTTTTTTCAAAATTTTGATTTTTTCTTGATCCACATTTCCATTTGAATCTATAACATAATAATATTGTGGTTGATTTAAATAATGATCGTCTAATAAAAATAATTTTAATTCATTATTTATCTCTCTCTCTGTAGACAGTTTCGTTATTTTTCTTAAAAAGTATAGAATAATTAATATTCTTTCATATGGGTTTCTAACAATTGCAATTATTTTTAGATTATTTTCATCAATAGCAAATTCATTTTTAAGAAACATACACAAATTGTATGACATGTTATCAGGATTATTATATTTTAATCCATATTTTTCAATTATTTCTTTACTTACATTTTCATAAATGGATTTTTTTGGAATATTGAATTTTTTACTAATATAATCTTTAACACAGTCACCACAGTTATATGGTATTTCAATAAATAATATATTTGCATTTTTGTCTAATCTTTTGAAATACGGCATTTAATATAATATAGTTATTTATTTATTTTTCATTTATTAATAAATTGATTTTTGCAAAGAATTTACACGTTTGTAACTCAATTCTATTGCACTAAAAATCCCCTTTTTAACTAATGAAAAAAAAATTGAAGTTATGGAGTGCATTTACGTTGAATTTATAAATTCATGAATTTTCTTGAGTCATCAAGCAACATCATGTCAAATTCGAGTGATTATACTAGTATGATGCCTATTAATACTATTAATAATACTATTGATACGACTGTCACGGACGCACCAGCGGAGAGATTTTTTGGAATTACTGATGAGGACGGTGATATGCTACAGGTTGAAACGATGATTGAAAAAGGTAAGGTTCACAGCGCAGGTGATATAAGAGCCCAGTTGTCAGGCCATTATTTTGACATGGCTCATGAGACCGTTAGAAATGTCATGACAAGAAAGAGCAGATTTGGCGTTATGGGATGGACAAGTGGAGGTATGAGATCCATAGAGTTGTATCGAGCAAGATCAGGTAAGGTATATGAACTACAAAATTGGATGAGTGATAAATTAGATATATATCCATTTCTGCCATGTGATATGGCATATGGTAAAGTGGATTTTGAGTATACCGGTGGACATGAAAACGAATCAAGATTCGGAGATTTCCTTCACGATTTGGAATCACAGACAGTATTAGAATATCTACCACAACCTGTGGCACTTGGTCGTCAAGTATCAGAGGCACCACCGATGTCACTTGGTCGTCAAGCATCAGAGATGTCACCTATGACAATTGGTCGTGAAGCATCAAATGTATCACCACCTTTTGTAGCACTTGGTCGTCAATCATCGATACTACCACATGGTCAATCAAATTCTTGGGGTAGAAGGGATACTTTTATACCAAACGAGCCAAATGGTCGTCAAGTATCTGTGGCTGATATTAGTCGTCCTCTATCTGTGAAGCTAGAGAATTCATGCTTCTGTCTAGAATCGGAGCCACCTACTTTATTTAGACCAGTTTCAGCTACTATCGATGTAGAAAGTCCTGAAACTGGAATTCCAAAGCCTGATTTGACACGAACAACGACAGTTACACCTGTAGAGAGTGCTGGAAGTGTATGGCCATTTTACGAAGGAATGGATGAGGATAACAAAAAAGCTGCTGACGTGCTATTTTCTCAAGGAACANCAGCAGCTATTGAATTTATGATGACAGATAAAAACGGAAATAAACTTAGCTATGCAGAGATGCGTGCTAGATATGGATAAACATAAACAGGTAATTAGCTAGGTAGTTAGGATAAAATATATAATATTTTTTTCTAAAAATTGCTAAAGTACTAAGTAGAAAAAAAATTGAAGGAGATGTAGATCTATTTTTTAAATGTATAAATCCAGCGCCTTTAGAGAACATCTAGAACAGAATGCAAACAAGATCCCAAACACGTAGACAACAAAATGAGGAGATAGTTTTACAGAATAACGAGAATGAAATGATGGAGAATATGATGCAGAGTATAGATAATGTGATAAGCAACGCAGGTGGATTCATCACAGACGATATGATGCAGATGATAATTATAATGACGTGTGAGAAGTATGGAATAAATTCACATGATACCATATTTGAGATTGATCATCTAATCACGCGTCATTATAAAAATTCAATATTGAGTCAATCAAGGATGACCGTTCTGCGCGAAAGGAATGGTTTAGCATAAGCGGAGTGCCATTATGTAGTATAGATTAGATAGAAGTTTATAGCTAGATAGTATGTAGTAATATATTTTTTATTGATAATACTACATATAAATTTAACTGAAAAAAAGGTACTAAGTATCCTCCGATTAGGCCAAATGAGTATAAAAATTATAGATTTCGCTTATAGAGGGGATGTTTACCTACATGTCTAGGTAACTACTATAGATTTCTATAAAAAACATACCTAGATAATGAAGGGATATACTACATAATTGAAGGTAGCTCTAGTTCAACTAGTATAGAAAAACGTTCCTAGGTTGTCAAAGTAGAGGGGTGTTTTTTTTGTTTTGAAAGTTTTTTTGAGATTTCAATTTTGGACATGCTTTTTTTATGTCCATTTTTTAAATATGGAATAAAGTTTGAAAAACGTGAAAAAACACCCTATTTTTGAAGGCTTGTGACGATGATCGTCACAACACAGATTTTTTTATGCAAAAAAACGTGACGATAAAAAAATATTAATTCAACGATAAACTATTTAGATAAATATCTCTATGCTATATATATGCTACAAGATGCTACACAAAACTCGCCAAAACTCGCCAAAACATTTTACTGTGAAGTATGTGACTATAAATGCTGTAAAGCAAGTGATCTATTGAAACATAAATCCACAGCAAAACATAAAGATGCTACACAAATGCTACAAAATGCTACAAAAACTCGCCAAAACTCGCCAAAACTCGCCACACCAAATTTACATGTCAATTCTGCCTACAATTGTGATTGTGGTAAGGAGTTCAATCACAGAAGTTCTTATTATAGACATAGAAAAAGCTGTTTACAGTATCAAAACAAAGTATCATCGTCGGCGAGAAAACTCGGCGCTACATATGTAGATAATAATAGTAATATGACTAATGTAGTAAATACAATAGATAAAAAAGAATTAATAGAAATGGTGACGGAAATAGCTGTGAAAATAACAGAACAAACCAATAATAATGTACAAGAAATAGTAAAAAATGTACTTCCACATGTAAATAATTCAACAAATATGAATAATTGTCATAATAATGTATTTAATATCAATATGTTTTTGAATGAAAAATGTAAAAATGCGATGAATCTAACGGATTTTATTGAATCCTTACCTGTAACTCCAAAAATATTAAATGATACAAGAGAGAATGGCTTGACAAAAAGTCTAACAAATATGATGGTGGATGGCTTAAATAACCTAGATTTATATGAACGCCCGATCCACTGTACAGATCCAAAACGTAAGATCATGTATGTAAAGGATAATGATGTATGGGAGAAAGATAATAATCAAAATAAAATAATATCAGGAGTATCAAAATTAGCAGTAAAACAAAGGGCAAATATAAATAATTGGCAAGAGGGAAATGATGATTGGGAAAAGGATGAAAATATGCAAATAAAGTTTACAAATTTAGTAGGAAAGGCTCTTCAATTATCAGATCAAGAACCAAAGGAACAAAATAAAATACTCAAGGGAATATGTAGTGTAACATATTTGGATGATTCAGTAAAAAATAGTAATATAGTAGATATCGATTAATACACTTAAAATTCGGTACTATAATTTTCTTTAAGTTATTTTAATAAATAATATAGTAAAATAACTTAAAAATAGAAATCATCATTTTTGACGATTACAATACCATAATTTTTGATAATTTGTTTATTACATTCATTAAATTTATCGTTTATATTATCATATATTTCTTTGTATTTCTCTCCTGATGATACCATATTATCAATAATATATCCATAATCAAACATCTTGCCAAAACTCTCTCCTATAACTCCTGGCTTAAAAGAGTCTTGTATCTTTTTTCTCTCGTTTTTTACTAGACCTTTATATAATTCTATATCAAATTGATTAAATGTGACTTTAAATTTGGCATCTATCAGTTGTCTATTTATATCTTCTTTCTCTTGTTTTAATAAAAAATATTCATTTGGTAATTCATTTTCATTTATTTTCCTTAGATGTTTCAAGAGAGAAATAGGCAAAAAATTCTTAATATAATATATTATATCATATGGTAATGTTTCAATTTGTTCAATAGTAATATGTGGCATACCAATATAAAATTACTAACATATTATTAACATTAAAAAAACTTAATTAAATTTAAATTACTCTCTAGCTAATATTACTCTTCTATACTATCATTAGTGGTTACTGGTTGTTTCTTGTCATCTGCTACATACATCGAGGAAGGAATAGGTGTTTGAAGTTGTAATGTCCTATCTTGTAACTGAACAATAGTTTGTGGATCGTGAAGGAGAAGATAGTTGATGGCTTTGAGCAAGCCAGGAATATCATCTCCAAGAACCCCCATACTTCGATTACATGCGTTGCAACAATATCCTCTAAATACCTTCTTGATATGGCAGTGATCAAATACTAATCCGTTACCTTTTCTAGGCAAGCAATTACATACTGCACATCTTGTTCCTTCAGGTGCCTTGTAGGGGATACCTTGTTCTTTAGCGATAATCTTGGCCTCTTCTTTACCAAGCGCCTCTTTTTTGGTGCATATTGCACATTCAGGGCGTCGTAGTCTATATCCATCTCTATCGAATCCATCGGCACCTGCAGTATTACCGTTATACTGATTAAGGTCTTTATCAATCCCACATTTGGTACAAATTTTAGACTGTGTTGCAGCCCATGTATACTCTTCTTCAGGAGAGGAAAACTTAGCCTTCTCCTTTTGAATAGTGTAGCGCTGTCTTTCCTTGTCTGTAAACGAAACGTCGGTCATGGTAGAATTTTTTGAAATCGAGGTCATTTCAGATTTGTAAATTCAAAAAAAAACCAAAAAATGAATCAATTTTAAAATCAAAAAAAACCAAAAAATGAATCAATTTTAAAATCAATAGATGACAAAAAAAAATTGAACTTTTTTCGAGACCAAGGAAGGAATGTACAGTTAGGAAACAACAGATCAAGAATCAATACTATACGACAAATTATGAACCAAGAACAAGTAAGATGTGTGGAATGCGGAGGCGACATCAATCCATTCAAAGCATACAAGCTGTGTGGTGGCAATTACTGTGTAATGGCCAAGACAGTAATGTCATGTGGAAAGACTTATAAAAACAGGTACGTACCAGGTAAGGATGAAAAATATTACACTCGTGATGAAACGAACAAGTTGATAGAATTGTTGCAAAAGAAATTATTTCAGATGTGCGCGGATACATCAACGTGTTTTGAAATAATAAAGGATTTCAGGACAACCGTATGCCATATATTGAAGGAACAATATGGTGGTTTTATTGATGGATGGGAACTAGTGACAGAAGAACATACGTTCCTTCAATTGGTGGATCTTATCAACAAGATTTTCGACAAAAACCTACAATTAGGTCACTTGAAGGTTGTAGGAGGGCATTATTTGCACGAGTTTGAAACCAGTTGGGAGAAAGTGTTGCATAATAATGTTATTGAGAGGTCAATCAATAGCGTAGAAGGATGTAAGAATCAAGAGGATGCTATAATAGAAGAAGACTATACCGCTGAAGAAAGTGAATATGAGAAAGAAAACCATACTACATGTATGGAGTGTGGTAATCAAATAGATAGATCGTTTTACTTGGACCATCCATATTGTAGCATAAAATGCTTTCAAGCTCAATCTACTGATTCGGCCAATAGATGTATAGAGTGTGGAATAGATATGGGTCCTAATAATCCTCGTCAGCTTTGTGGAAAGACATATTGCCGAGAAATGGTACCAGTATCGTCATACCGAGAGTATATAGATATAGGGGAAGCGGATTACCTCTTGGGTAATCTTACTGAAGAGCAAATGACAATACCACCAGGAAGCATTTATGCTTGCGTGTCGTCTTCTTACGCTTCTGTGGCGTGTAAAAGGATTGTTAGCTTCTTGACAGACCCATTACAACGAATAGTAACAGTAGGATATTCTTCAGGTGGAGCAAGAGAGCATATATTGTTTCGATCTGAATGTGGTGAAAAACTATGTATAATATACAAGACAACTGATAGAAGAATGAGGATCTATTATTTGACTCGTGAAATAATAGATGGTATGGTAGATGGTAATCCGATTGCTATAAACTGGAATGATGTGGAAGGGCTTAAGGAGTAAATATATAAAAAAAGGTAATTATCTAGCTAGATGTTTGTAGGTAGTTATTTAAATAATATTTTTTATTTTACACCTTTGGACATTTAAAACGCCGAATAAAAAAGAGGTTTCCCTCATTTTTATTTTTTTATAATTATTAATTAAATTACAATCCAAAAGTAACTAGAGTATACCGCACAATATAACTATATTCTAATGCCAAATTTACTCTACATTTTTCGTCGTATTTTCTAATTGTCGCAGCACCTTTTATGTGGGTAAGAAGTTCACAATCACTTAATCCATACAAGTCTGAATAATGAATTTCTATATCAGCAATCCAATCTTCTCCACTTCCGGACCACCCTAATTCTTCATTAGTCAACGAGATATCAATAAGAGGTCCAAAATCACGAAAATTATGTGAGCGATATGTCGCAACAGCAACCAATTTACCTTGAGATTTGCTTTTAACAAACCATAATCTATCACCAGGTTTAACATTTTTTAGAAAATGTTTATTTGTATAAATTTTTGAAGAAATCCCCCAAATTCTATATTTGGAAGAGTTTTTAAGGTTTTTTCCGTCACCAACTCTCAATAGCCAATCAGTAGTCATTTTAAAATCTCAAACTTTGATATATTTTATGTCTTTTATTAAAACATAAAAAGTATTTCAATTTTTTTTCTACTTAGTACTTTAGCAATTTTTAGAAAAAAAATTTATAATTAGCATTTTAAATGTCCAAAGGTGTAAAAGTTAATTTTAAACAAAAATTAAAATATAATAGTATATGTATGTATGTATTGTAATAGCAAGATATAACGAATCTTTAGAGTGGACAAAAATTTTTTCAAATAAAATTATTTATAACAAGGGAAATCCATTAACAGGTGATTTTAATGAAATTTTATTGAATAATGTTGGTAGAGAGGGTCACACATATTATAAACATATTTATGATAATTATGAAAATTTAGCAGATTTTACAATTTTTTTACAAGGAAATCCGTTTGACCATTCACCAAATATAATACCTATTTTAAATCTTTATATTAATAGTAAACAATTGAATATTGATTTTGAGTTTTTAAGTGAATCGATTATAAATTGTAATTTAAATGGTTGTATACGTCATCCAGGATTACCATTAATAGAAACTTATAAAAAACTATTTGGTGAAAGAAAGGAAAATATGAATTTCGAATTTGGAGCAGGTGCTCAATTTATAGTATCCAAAAAAAAAATATTACAAAGACCAAAAGAATTTTACTTAAAAATTATTGAAATGTTAAATAAAGATATAAATCCAATTGAAGGGTTTGTTATTGAGAGATTTCATAAATTAATATTTGAATAAATGGGTGTAAATAAAATGAAAAAAAACTTAAAGATATAAATTTATTATTATATTAAAAAAAATTGATCTTATTTAAAGAAATAAAAAAATATGTATAAATATGACCACGATGTTTGATAATTGTCCTGAACATGAGAGAGAAATGTATACTACTGCTTATAATGCAATTACTAAATTAGAAAAATGGGAATTTTTAAAAGAGTATAAGCCGCCAAAGGGACGAGGGTTTATGTGGGATACTAACCCTTTAATAGAAGAAATTATGACAGCAATAAATAATGAATATGGAGGTGGACATAGTGGATTTTCATTAGCAATCACTATGAGAAAAATGCAACAAGTCGCAAAGAATATGAGCTGAATATAAAATAATAATAAAAAAATAAAAATATGTAATAAATTATTTTTATTTTTTAATTGGAACAACATGTGTAAGTAACACCTGCAATAGGGTTACCTGCACATCCTCCAGTTTCATATTTGCATACACCATCTGTAAAATAATAATTAGTAGTAGCTAATTGGTCTTGACAATATTGACACATCCATGTACATCCGGTTCCTGGTCCAACTTGAAAATTAATGCAATTATTTTGTGGTGTAATCTCTCCACACGTGTCTTTAGAAGCAACAGCAAGGGTAAAAAGACTAGTAAGTAAGACAGTAAAAAGTCTCATTTTACAAATTATCAACCTATTTTTTTAAATACTTTTAAATAAATAAAATAATAATTTTCTCTCAAAATCTCTCGTTTATTCTTTTTTTAATTCTCATATCAGTATGTTGAAAAGTGTATAGTAAAATCATAAATCTATGAATATCATATAAGAATAGAAAAACAAAATCAACGAGAGAAATAGAGAGATTAATTCATAATTAATTTTAAAATACAAGGATCATATTTATTATTTATTTTCTCTC
>JGI10211J14876_10000608_pt1 | contig 15396 bp, 18 predicted proteins | sample Etolagsediment_FD_14876 | JGI IMG/M metagenome (IMG submission 14876)
ATCAAATATTTATATCGAATACAAAAAAAAAAAAATCTATGGTAAAATAATGAAAAATATGAATAAAATCATTTATTATTACCAAACATTTACTGGTTTAGAAAATATTCTAAACCAGAAACCTAGTGTAGTTACAGACATTATTATTTCGTCAATACATTTTGGATTAAATATTGATGGCTCTCCATATATCCATATTAATGATCATAATCCTGATGATAAAAAATTTAATGCAATGTGGAGTGAAGCTTTTATAGCAAATGATATGGGTATTAATATTCATCTAATGCTTGGAGGTGCAGGAGGAGCATTCGTAGATTTATTTGAGAATTTTGAAGTTTATTATAAATTATTACTTGATTTAATAAATTCAAAACAATTTATTAATGGTATCAACTTAGATGTAGAAGAATCCATAGGCCTCGACAAAATTATTACATTAATTGAAAGATTAGACAAAGATCTCGACAAAGATTTTCAAATAACATTAGCACCAGTCAGTTTTGCTCTCGTTACTGATACATCTGGACTTGGTGGATTCTCATATAAAGATTTAAAAAATTCACATGTTGGTAATCGAATTAGTCAATTAAATGGCCAATTTTATGGAGATTTTACATTTGAGACATATGATAATGTAATAAAGAATGGTTATAGTGAGGAGGAGGTAGTTATAGGTATGTTGGGTAGTGAGTATGATCAAGACACTATGAAGGATGCTTGTGATGAGATAAAGAAGATTGTAGCTAAATATCCTAATTTTGCTGGTGTATTTGTTTGGGAATTTTGTATTGCGCCTCCTGATAAAGTAAATCATGCTGTGTGGGCTAAGATGATATCCAATGCTATAAAGCAGGAGAAACAAAGGCAGAAGTTTATTGTTTTTTTTAATAAAGTGAAAATATTTTTTGAAAATTTGGGGTTAAAAATAAAAGACCTATTTAAAAAATAAAAAATCTATTATAACTATTATGAGTAACCAACAACAAGATTGGGAATTATTAGATCCACAATTAAAAGATCAAATTAATAATTTGAATAAAACCATTATTAATTTGACAGAAGAAAATAAAAAAGTTAGAGAACAAATCACTGATCTCAACGAACATTTAACAAATATCAAAAAATTAAACATCGAAAACAGATTGATGTTTAACCAAATAAAAGAATTCTTGGAAATAGGAAGAACAAAATACTTAAAAGGTTTCGAAACAATCCAAGAAAATATCAAAGAATTTGAACATAATTATGACAAAAAACTAGAAAAAATCGAGAAAAATATCAATAAACACACTGACGATATTTTTGACCCAAACTACCGAATGAGAATGAGTAACATCAGATGGAGAAACACATTAGGTCAAGGTGTTAAAGATTACATCAACAACCCAATATAACCAATGTTTAACATTACATGTTAATCTTGATCCATAGCAACCTTAGGAGCCAAAGCGAGTTTCAAGGTTCCCAAATCTCCTACTTTAAATTCAATAACAAGTGGGTAACTATTCTTTAAATACATCTTTAGAACACCATTGATACTTGTACACTTAGCAAATAACATCATGTGTTGTAAATTATAATATCCCTGAATAATATTATCCTCCGATGATGTATGTTCATATTGTAAACCTTTATCAGTTTCACCCATAATGGTCTCCTGTTCAGCAAAATCTCCCTTACAAGAGAAAATCAATTGTGAACCAATACTCTTAATCTCAATTGTCTCTGTCAAACCAACCATATTCTTACAAACTGTACTAAACTCACTCGATGGTAACGCAACAACAGATGGAAACTCTGGAGGATCAATCTCAATAGTCTTCTCATCGATCTCAATCAAATTTAACGAATAACTTGTCAAAAAATTCTTGTCACCATTCTCAATCCGAATTCCGAGCTGATGTTTGTTATTTCTATCAATATATAAGGTTAAAGTATCATTGTTTACAATTGTTTTAATTAATTTATAGAAATTTCCTAAGTTAATACCTATTGTGATCTTCTCTTCACATTTGTATTCAACAAATTTCTCAGCCTCTAATTTCAAATGTACTAAGATAGTCTGTGTTGCAGGATCCAAAGTAACCAATTTCATACCCTCTTTACTAAACTCTATATTGGCATCTGTTAAAATGTCCTTAAGAGCTTCAGTCAAATTCTTAAAGGGATGTGTTTGTACAGTCACTAATTCCATAATCCTATCGCCACCCATTTTATTATAATTTTTATTAAACATTTTTTTAAGTTAGTATAAACACGGGGACATTCATTCCCGTTACTCCTTCTTCGCCTTCGCGGATAAAATTAGTTACCATTAATTATTGATGAGTTGGTTATCAATAAATAGAGCTAGTTAAGATTGGATTTTATTTTCTTCCAACATAATAATATTTATCATCATGTCTCTCACAAAACATATCATAATATTCCTCATTAGTCCATGGTTCTCTGGTTGTTCCAACTAAGGTCATCCAAGCATCATATTCACCACCATCTTGAAGCATTAATGTATATCTATTTACTGTATCTTTCGCAGGAACACCTCTTATTTCCAAAGGAATTAAACAATTCGGAACTTCTGGATGTTCCCAATAATCTCCATGTAATTCTCTGTATTCTGCCAAACGTCTCTCATATTCTTCTTTAGCTTTTCTATCTTCTTCTGCACGTTTTTTCATAAATTTTTGTCTAGCAATCTCTTCTTTCAAAGCATCTTCTTCTTTTCTCTTTTGGGCATCTTTTGCTATACGTTTATCTCCCCAAACTGTTTCAGAACTCGAAGAATATAACCCCGCACTTACATCACCATAAGCTTCATCTAATGTTGCAAAACTACTTTGAAATTGCATTATAATAGTTTTTCTCATAAGTTTTTAAGTAAAAAAAAATGATTTTTTTTACTTAAAATTTTATTATTGTGTGATTGATTATGCCGAATAAAGAACAAGAAGAAACTTTTAACGTTACAAAATTTGAAAATGTGAATGGACTCTTATCCGATCCAAAATTATACTTAACTATTAGTAACCATCTGAATGGTCAAGTGAAACAACTGAATTCTATTTGTGAACTTAAGAAAACAAAGGGATTTTCGGTTTTCAAACATACGGCTTAAAAAATTTTTCAAATTATTATAAAATGACTACATATTTAGAAGATGAATGTTTTGTTATAAGTAAAATGAGTAGAATTCCAAGATTTGATTATGTTTTAGTTGCTGGTATTTTCAATAAAATGAATAATATTGTTTTAGAATATTTAAACCATGGTGTTGCCATTTGTAAAAAAACTCTCATTATTGGTATTTTTGACAATACTTTTTCGTCCGATGACAAAAGTAATAAACACATGAAAAGTGTTGAAGAACGAGTTGAACAAGTTAAGGAATATATGGAGATTATAAATAGAAATAAAACTACAGAAATTATAGTTTTATTTAATGACAAAGACTCTTTTGACATTATTTATGATGAAAGATTGAANGCAGTTTTAACAATTNATGGAAATGATGGTTTTAAAGTTAATAAACGACGTGTAAAAAAAGGTTTNAATAAATTAGTTGTTTTAGAGATATAAAAAAATAATCTAATATCATAGATTATGACTTTTTATAAATATACTGAAATNACTCACGAATTCTTAGAAGAAATCCTTGTCGATTATACAATCAACGCTGTTATTTTCAAAAAAAAAAGCGATGCAATTGACTTTGCTTATACAAATTATGTCCAACACATGGATAATTATGATGATATTGAAGATACAGATAATTTAGAATATGATACAGATGGATCATATGAAGTCACAAATATTGATGAAGATACAGGAATGATTTGTGAATTCAAAATAACAGTTGAGGAAATCAAACTCGAAGTTGAATCGGAAATTATTTATACAGCTTCTTACACCAATCGCATCACAGACGATGAAAGCAATGAAAGCGATGAGTCCTCAGAGTAAAAAAAGATCAACCAATTCTTCAAATCCTTTTATTGTATTAGAATAAACAGAAGGATCAAATACACTCCCATTTTTATCAAACTTCATATCAACAAGTGAAAATCTACAATATAAACCATCTATTCCAAAAGATTTACCAGAAACTGTAACAATACCTTTCTGTTGAATTAAAAAATCGCTTAATTGATCACCGTCATAAACTCCGTGTTCATTCAAAAAATCGGAATATTCAGAAAAATCTATCAATAAGTACCATGCAGCATTTGGAACAATATATCTCAATTTTGTTTTCTCCATTACTTTACATACTTTCTCTAATACGAGCTTAAATAATGTCTTTGTTAACAAGCAAATTTGTTTGACTAACATTCTATCATTTAACATATAAGCAGTTGCGTATTGAACAGGAACACATGGACACGAGTAAAGTGTTGATGCCATTCCACTACATTTATTAAAAAAATTAGTTAACTCTTTAGGAAATGTAAGCCAACCCAATCTGTAACCACCACAACCCAAATCTTTAGAAACAGATGAGCCACAGATAGTCCGTTCAGGAATAAAATCAGCAATAGTACAAGTATCCTCTGTGTAAGACAGATTCAAATATATTTCATCAGCTACAACCAAACAATCATGCTTTCTTAAAATCATTGCAATATCTTTTAATTCACTTTTTGTATAAACCACTCCAGTTGGATTACATGGATTATTAAATACAAAAAGTTTATTCTTCATAGAAGTAGTGGAAAAAAGTTCATCCAATTTATTAGGATTTATTTTGAATCCTTCTTCAATTGTTGTATTATAAAATCTTAATTGATTTGCTTTTCCCATCATTTCAACTTGGCTTTTATAAGATACCCATGCTGGTGTGACATGATAGATTAAACCTTGATGAGCTATTTGAACTAGAAATAACAATTCTTTCAAACCATTTCCAAAAAGTGTATGTTCAACTTTGTATAGGTTTGTGGACATATACTCTTTTGTTGCTTGTTGTAATTTGGGAATACCTTTAGCAGATGTATAATCTTTCTCTTTAGCAAATTTGGCAAGTTGGTTTGAATAAGTTTCACAAATTGGAACTGGATTTCCACCAAGACCGAAATTATAAACTGGTAATCCAGCTTCTTTTCTTTCTTGAACAATTACTTGACACTTTAATGTAGAACTACTTTTCATTATTTATTTAGAAATATAAATCTTTATTTTTAAATCTAAAAAAAAGACCAAACATCAGAAAAATTTATAACAACTAATTTTGTTTTATAATCTTCTACCCCAACTGTAATATACAAATAATTGTTTTCTCTCTTGATATTTGTTACAAACTCAATAGAAGAATTTGTAAAAGTTATTGGTTTTGACACACTTATTAAATTAAATGGTGGATGTTTTTCAAAAATATAAAAATAACTTTTATATACTCTGCTTGAGTTTGGTTTATTTAAAAATGAACCAACAAAATCACGAAGATATGAAAATTTTAATTTTGAATAGGTATGACCAATTGCCAAATATCCTTTTTCAGTAAATATGGCAGGAGACCCACCACTAAGTTTAGGAAGATTTTGGTTAAAATTAGTTTTAGAAATTAATGAACACATTCCATTTGGATGTAATTTGTAAACTTCATGTGGATTTATTATATAAGATATATAGATTGAATTGTCATAAATAAAAGGCGTCCAATTTTTTTCAACATGTTGTAGTGGTTTATTATCTAAATACAATAAATGTTTTTCCAAAAATTCATAATTTTGATTAAGAATAATTAACAATACTCTAGAATTAATTCCTTTTTCACATAATCCTGTACAAAAAATATAATGTTTATTTTGTAAGGATATTAATCGGATATCTTCTGGACCATTTGCCCATTTATATATTAAACGTTTTCTATGATCAACAAAAGGAAAATCATCAACATTATAAAGTTTTTTTTTGTTATTTATTTTAACCAATAATTTATTTCTTTTGTTAAATAAAAAACTATATATTGAATTGAATGGTGTTAAAACGTTTGATTGTGATATTACGACATATTCATTTTTAATTGTTTTTCCAATAAATGCATTTTTGTTATTATCTACATAAATTGTTTTTGTTTTCAATAAAAGTCTATCATTTCTTTTTTTATAACTTAATAAAATAATTAAAATAATTAAAATTGATATTATCCCAATATTATAAGAATAATATTTATTCATATAATATAACTGGACATTTAAAACATGTAAAAAATCTATAAAACAATAAATAAATACATGTTTGATATTTATGTAATCTGTTTAGAGAAAACTAAAGATAATAGATGTTTACCAACAATACGTTCATTAGAAAATGATAAATATAAAATAATTCCATTCAAAGCTATTACACCAGATGATTTCAATTTACACTCAAACTTAATACACCCTTATGTTCAAACGAATATAATAAATGGAAAAAGATCTCATACAGATTTTATTGGATCAACTGGTGAAATTGGTTGTGCATTAAGTCATATTGAACTTTGGAAAAAATGTGTTGCTATGAATAGACCAATTATTATTTCAGAGGATGATAATATTCTTCCAAAATCAAAAGTTGATTTGATGTTGAAAGGTTTAGAACACATTCCAAAAGATGCTGATATATTTTATCTCAGACATATGTCAATACATATGGATAGAGAAAAAGTAAAAGATAATCCAAATAATATTTACAAATTAAACTATTTTTATGGAACACAAATGTACTATATCACACCACAATGTTGTAAAAAACTACTCAAAAATGTTTTCCCATTAACTTTCCAAATAGATATTTACATGACAAATTGTATTAAACCTTATAATCTTAAAGTTTATGCAACAAGTGATGCACCAATCTCACACTACACATATGCAAAAGATTTTCTTGAAAGCACATTATCCAGAAATTTATATAAAATTGATTATATAAGACTAATTATTCATCAAGGAATTAGTTTATTAATTATTATTATACTTATTATTGTTATTGTTTATTTATTGTGTAAAAAATGATCTTACTTGTCTACAACGGGTTTAAATTCAATTTTGAAAAAAGAATCTTCAGGTTTATTTATATTGAACTCCAAATCAATATAAACAAGTGCTAATGTCACATCTATATCTTTCTCCAATTTGAATATCCTCAACACTTTTGAATTTGTAAGAACAAAATAATCCTTTTTCTTACAATCAACAATATTTACAATCATCTTCTTATTCACATTATATCTCTCACTATCTTGATTTGATATCTCCGCCAAATAATACCCTTTGTTCATAATCTCATTAGACAATAACTCAACAGGAATAACAAAAGCAGTTTGCGAAGAAAATATCCAAATACGATTCTTCATCATCGAATCCAAATAATTATATTTATTTTTAACAGTAATTGGATCAGAAACATAATTATTATTTATATAAATATTACTTCTCCAAGCATCTAAAACAAATTGTTTCCAATTATCATCATCTTGAGCTTTTCTGTCTTCGAATCTTTTTTGATTTAAACTTTTAATCCACTTTTTTAAATCAAATTGAATCAATTTATCATAATAAACATTTTCTTTGTAAATTTGCTCTCCATTACTAACTAAATGTTCGAATTTATCTACAAAAATAAAATCTTCTGGAATATCTACAAATACATATGTCGAATTAAGATCAATATCTATATTCATTAATGTTATAAAATATAACCACATTTTTTTTAAGTTTATATTTGAACAGAAGGAACGTACCAGATTGTTCTATTTTGTAATTTCATTTTCTCATTTTCAACTTTCTCGTTTTTAGCGGTGAATTCTCTGAAATATACTAGAGGGATGTAGCAGATAGCAACATTTTCATAAATATATTTTTCCTTACAACTATTTGTTTGAATATCGAAACTCTTTTTCATAATTTCTTTCAAACATTTAATAAGTTTTATAAGATCTTCATCATTCATATCTTTCACTTTTCTAAACGGTGAAATCTTCGCACAATATAAACCATCGGATCTAATATAATTTCCAACTCCTGCTAAAAATTTTTGATCCAATAAAACATCAGCAATCGGATCATCCTTGTTCTTCTTTCTGGCAAAAACAGTTTTAAAATGTTCGGCTACTTCTTTGTTTGATAAATCAGTTTGTAAAAGATCAACTCCGAGCTTTTTTAATTTCGTGTCCAATTCTTTTCGACCTTTATACATATTAATTGTACCATTATTCAACTTATCTCTCAAATAAATATTACCACAAGATGTAACAAACTTAACCCTGTTATAATCCTCTTTGTCCCCAACACTTATTCTGCCTTTTAAACCAAGTGTTACGAAAACAAACCAATCTTTTTCTAATTCCCAATAAATAAATTTACCCAAACAAGAAAAATTCAAGATCTTTAAAGGTAACTCTGCTTTCATATCATCCAATAAGTTTATTGTTTTACTTTTACTAATCTTTCTAGTTTTCTTTTCAATAAAATATCTCCCACTTAAAATTTCAATATTTTTTAACGTACATCCTTTATAATTTTTGTTAAAAAAATTTGTCATAACTGCAACTTCAGGTCCTTCAGGCATTATTAGATATGTAGATAATAATTAATAGAAATAAACTTTTATTTTTTTTTTTAAGTAAAAAAAAAAAATTTTGCGACATCCTGTGCGTCCATGACGTCACGTTCATTTCATGCATTCGAGCCCACACCAGTCACGTGTTGCCAGCTGTGTTTGTGACTGACCAGTGTGTGAGAGGAGGACGTGACCCATCCAGAGGAGGACCAGCGAGCGGTGCACTACGAGAACCCGATCGTTGGTAGTCCTTGGTACTAGGACGACGGAAGCTCGACATTCCTGAACCAAAGAAGAACAACAAAGAAAACCAACAAAGAAAACCAACAAAGAAAACCAACAAAGGAAACACCAAAGAACAACAACGGAAAAAGAACAACACAGTCTCAACGTCTCAACAACAGACTCCCAAAAGAGAACAACAACTACCACACCAACTACGTTCTCACTCTCCCTCTGACACTAGCAAGCAAGGGAACAACAACTGCATCCACAACTCACCCCAAATCGATCACTCAGTTGATGGACCATATCTATTTCAACAAGGCCGGCACCTTCTTCACAAACCCATCACTGATACGTCTCAGCTACTGCTTGCTATTGCCATTCACTCACAACTTCCCCATGTAAGACCTACATCCTCAATCCTGAGGATGCATCTGGATGACTTCTTGGATGCCTTTCCCGAGATGCCAAACACATCCTACTTCTCCTAACTTCCCAGCTCACTGCGACGACCAAGCTCGTGGGAGCAAACCTGAACCTAGTGCACAGCCAGTCAGAGACTTGCTGTGCCATCCCCATGCTAGAAGAGTGGCATACCTTCGATTTTCTCCACAGCACCCAAATTTGCTGTGGTGTTTTTGCCTTAATGCTTAGACCCTCTCAACCCTTTTGCATTCTCAACTCTCTTATCGTTCGGAGGTCTCAGCCACCCGGCTGGGACCTCTCCCCTGCACATCCGTGTACACGCTCACTCTCTCTCTCTCTCCTCTCCTACCTACTGCAGTGTCTCCCGAATCCAACGGGAGAACAGTACGAAGGTGGGTCAAACCCTTACATTTTACAATTTATTATAATATATGAAAATTAAAAATAAACGTGTTCTTAAAAATGGAGCAGTTGCTGCATATGTTTATTATAAAAATGAAAAAAAATGGAAATGGAGAATCATTGGAAGACAGAAACAAAAAGGTGGCGAAATGTTTGAAGCAGGTTCTGAACCAATATTTGTACCACCTGATAATTCGTTTTACATAAGTGGTTTACTTGATTGTATAGGAATTGTTATTAAAAATTCAAATGGCAATGGCGTTATTGCTGGTCATTTTGTTACACAAGATATGTTAAAAATGGATATAAAAAGAAATTTTAATATGGAAACACGCGTAAGAACAGTAAATATTAAAGTTGAAGGTTTACAAGAAGCAGGTAAAAAATTTTTTAATACTGTGAAATATTTAATAGAGAAACATAATTTTTCTGAATTTACAGTTGAATATTACATATCAGCAGATGAATTTATTCACGAAACTTCAAAAGAAGCTTATATTTTTTTAAATAAAAAACTATATAAAGGTAAATTATTTATTTTGGAAACAGCTGGTTTAACACAAAGGACATGAAAATTATACTTAAAAACATCTCGTATTATTATAGTGTAAATAATGACGGAAGTAGCATCTAGTAATTTTGCAAATACACTTATTGATCGTTCTAATCGTAAGAATTATAACATATACATTCCACTTTATATTCCGGATTCGGAGGATGAAGCTGAGTTGAAGAAACGCAAAAAGGAGGGAAAAGTTCTTAGCAATAAGGCTAATAAAGTTCAGTTTGACATGGTAGATAACATGGTCTATTATGATGATGGTTGGGAGGTTAAGAAGAATAAGAATGATGTAAAATTGTGTTTTGGTGAAAACACATGGCAGTATAAGATGATTAATGATCTTTATATTTTTAAAGATGATGGATCATCAGTTCTTGAGGTTTTTGATTTAATGCGAATGAATCGTAAATTTAATAAAGCTAAGAATAATTATTATAGGAATAAATATATGAAGAAGATGATGCGGACCATTTCTGATAAATCATGGGATAGCATTAAAGATCTTGTCGTCGAAAAATATCAAATGTAGGTTTTTATAAATCATTAAATATATTTTTATCAAAAACTCTACTATATTTAAACATTTTTTTATTTGAAGAAATAAAAAAAATGAGAAAATAGACTTAAAAAGATTTTTGCATACTTAAGTAGTTATATAATGAGTTATAGTGAAATTGATGATTTCTTAGATAACAAAATTTTGAATAATGCTATGGATATGTATATTCAGAGGCTAAAAGAAATAGAAAATACAGTAATGATAGCACCAGATCCCACATCTTTAAGAATATCGACGCGTTCCGCAGTAAGTGAAATATCTTCGTATGTTAATTTGGCTAAAGTTTGTTCAATTTTTGCCAGAAATATTGTTAAATACCTTTACAATGAGGAAGATCCAAATTATTTGATTAGGGGTGTTGTTATGAAAAATTTTGTATTAACAACGCATGGAAAGAATATNAAAAAAAATATTCCCCTTGAAGAATTAGAAGAGAGATTGAAACTTTTAGAAGGTAAAGANCGAGAGCATTTTTATAATTCGTGTACTATTATTGTACAACCAAGTATTGAGAGGAAACATATTAATATCAAGTTGTTTTCTAATGGAAATATTTCTATGACTGGTTGTAAAGAGAATATTGATGGACATGATGCTGTTGCAACTCTTTTGAATGAGATGAAGAAATATCAGGAGTGTTTCATTGACACAGATTCTTTAAGTGAGGAAGAATTGGGGAAGTATACAAAGAGTAAGAAATGTGGTCCAAAGATCAATGGATATAAGGATCCACATGGAGTAAAAATTACAAAATATGATATTACAATGATCAATAGTGATTTTAAGTTGAATTTTACGATTGATAAGGAGAAGTTGTATGATGTAATTTTGAACAATACAGATTTAATGACAATGTATGAGGATCATTATGCTGGTGTTAAAATTTATTATTATTGGAATATGTTTAATGATGTAAATGATGGTATTTGTAAGTGTAGTCCAGATTCTAAATGTAAAGGAAAAGGTAATGGTATGGGTGAAGGTAAATGTAAGAAAGTAACTGTTATTTGTTTCCAAACTGGTTCAGTAATTATTACAGGAGCAAGAAGTGAAATTCAAATTAATCATGTTTATGAAGACATTATCAAAATTTTACATAAAAATTACAATAAAATTATCAAATTATCTATTACAGACTTTGTAGGAGTTTCTGATGATGTTCCACCTGACGAAAGTTATATAGAAGAGATGAAGAAAAATGGAGAGTCTTTTCCAAAAGAAGTTAATCCAAAGAAGACAAGAGGACGCAAAAAAGCTGTTCCAAAGGAAGAAGAACCAGTCAAAGTTCGAAAGATCCGAATTAAACGAAAAATAAAAAAACAAAACACTTAGTAACAATTTTTTTTTTTCTTAAAAAAGTATATATGGAACACAATCTAAACGATTTTTTATTAAAAAATAACAATGATTATTTTTTACTAAGAACAAAAAACTATCATAAAACCAAGATAAAATATTCAAAAATTAAATCAATTTTGAATATATACAAGGTTTTTAGTATTACTGATGAGTATTCTTTTTCGGATGTTGTTAAAGGTTTGGAAGGTAATTGTAAATATTTTATAGTTTGTATGAATTTTTATGATAAAAATATTATGTTTGTTTTTAAGGGATGGGAAGATATTAATGATAATATTTTCACTGATTTTTTGGAAGGTGATGATAAATATAAGAATGACAGATTGAAAATTCTTCCTATTATTTATACAGATTCAAAAATATTAAATATGGTTTATAAGAAGAATAAACCAATAATTATTGGAAGAAAAACCGAAACATTATATATTAATAACAAAAAGTATTTTAGGATAAATATTAATTTACATAAATCTTTTTTAATAAGGAGTGTAATTAATGGTATAAAAAGTAAATTTAAAAATATGGAATTAGCATTGGGTATAACAATTGAAACAAAGGATAAAGATAAATCGAATGAAGAGTTGTTTGCTAAAGTTCAAATGAAGAATTTAGATAAGTTTTTCAAATAATTTTTTTCTCAGTTAATTTTAATTAAGTTTAATTCAATGAATTATGTTGATAAAAATCTTTTCATTGAGTCTTATAAAAATATCAATCCAGAAGATTATGATGTCTTTATTAATTGTACATTGACAAAACCAAAATTTAAAGGAAAGATTAATTTTAGACTTCCCGTAGAAGATAATGGAAATGACATACAAAATGAAATTATGCTAAAACTATTAACCGAAAATAACTGCGTTCTTTTTAAAATTTTAGATAAACTCATTGAAAGAAACAAAAAATGCTGCATATTTTGCAATAAAGGACGTCAGAGAAGCCCAACAGTTTATGCTTGTTATTTAATTTATAAAGGATTAGATAAAAATACATCACTACGTCATACATACTCCATAAAAAAAGATGCTTTTTTAGGAAATATTAACTTTAAAGACGCCATAAAACAATTTGACAAATATTTAAAAAATAAAGAAAATAAAGAAAATAAAGGATCATTTTATCAACCTTTTGTTATTACTTGATCTTGATGATCTTGACCATTCACCATCTTTAAAAACCCATCCTTCAAATCTGGGTAAAAACACTTTTTTGCCATATTCATATTCCAATACTTTTTCAATCTTATTCGGAATATAAACATCTATTCCTTCAAATTTATCTTCTTTCAATGGCAAAAAATCATCTAAAAAATAATAATGTGGTGATTTACAATTCACTACTACTTTATTTTGGTCCTTGCTGTATCCTACATTTGGTGTTAGAAAAGTAACATCAATAAAATATCCAGTTTGTTTACAAATAACTCTTGCATCTATAACATTTAACCTATCTTGTGGTGATCTATTTAAACAATGTGGATTAATATCTATTAAAAAATATTTATTTTGAATTTTATTTAACTTCATAAATTTAGTGATAGAATCACCTATCAAAACAACATCAATATCATTATCCCATGGAAGTATACATTTATTAAAATAATGACCAATAAGAGTTCCATGTGCAATTATACATTTTATATCATGTTGTTTACAAAGTTTTACTAAAATATTAAGAAGAGAAATTAATATTTTTCTCACTGTTTTCTTATCATAGTTACTATACATACTACCAAATCTTTTATCCAAATGTGGACTTATCAACATTTCTCTAAAATACTTACTACTCATATTTACTACTTCTCCCCATATTTAAAATTTAATTTTCAAGCGATAATAATTATCAAGCAAAAATTTCTTTGTAAAAGTCACCTTGATCCTTAATTTTTTCATAAGCATCTTTCGGAATACATTCAGCTCTTAATTGCCCGAAAGGACAATCATAAGGTTTAATATTATATGGCACAAGATTCTGATTCTGTTGTTGACCTAAAGTCGAACACAAAGAAGCAAACTTATAGTTAAGGTTGGAAGCACCTGAATTTAAACATTGCGTCATATTTGTTTGATGTGTTGGAAGTTCCTTTCTATAAAAAGGTTTACAAATAGCTTTTCTTTTATTTCTTTGATTTGTACATGTTAAATATTTCTTAACACCATATTTCTGGAAATTTTTCCGACTTTGTTCCCTAGCCAAACTTCCACAAAGACTATCAAGTGGAATGTAATAGTTATAACAAGCTGTCATAAGTTCGTCACTATCAAGTTCTATTTCACTTTCACATTTACCTTCACCCTCACCTTCACTTTCACTTAATATAGCTTGACACATACTTATATCCTCAGCACTTAAACTTCCAGAACCACCAGAACTTTCAGAACCACCAGAACCTGAACATGAACAATCCTCGCTATATATAGCATCTAATGGTAAACAAATATTCCCCTTTGATAAAAGTTTAATCCCAACATTTCCATCACTATCTACACAAGGACCCTGAGAAAACCCTACTCCACTATTATCATCTTGATATTTTTGTAATTCTTCTTCCAAACTTCCTAATCTTGAACATGACAACTGGGCCTGTTCAATTTCAGTTTCTAATTGATCTCCTCGATCATCACTTGAATCCTCTTCATCACTATTATCCGATAAAGATCCTAGACAAGAATTATATGACGGAATAAATGCTCCATCCTGATTTTGATATCCTACTGGTAAAGTGGAAAAACTTTCGATTGTCTGAATAGTTTCCGTTGGAATTGACAACCACTCATTAGTATAAACAATATATCTAATCAATAAAATACATAAAGCCAAAAATACCAAACCACTCAAACTCAACATATTAACTTTACTACCAAGAAAATAAGTTCCTATACCTACAGCCAAAACAATTATTGACAACAAAACAGAAATACCTATCTCTAAACTTCCCGTTGTTTTCGAATAAACCATCACCAAACAAATTAATATAAAAACAATTAATATTCCCATAAAAAAATAATCACCGACTTTAGTCATAAAAGTATCTAATATATTGTTAGATATTTTCATAACAATCTAAATAACCTTTTTTTTACGACCATTCACAATTACATATTTGTTTCCATTTTTATAACTTCTTATTTTTCTTTTTCCAACACCTTTAATATTTACATATTTAGCCCCACCATTTATTTTATTACCATTATCATTACCATTACCATTACCATTGCCATTACCATTACCATTACCATTACCATTACCATTACCATTACCATTACCATTACCATTACCATTACCATTACCATTACCATTACCATTACCATTACCATTACCA
>JGI10211J14876_10000609_pt1 | contig 15386 bp, 17 predicted proteins | sample Etolagsediment_FD_14876 | JGI IMG/M metagenome (IMG submission 14876)
CTGCAAAAAGAACAAGTCGTCTGAAATCTTCTTTATGGATTGGGCGCCTCCTCCGCTTTCATACGCGGATAGAACCTGGGAAACTGCGCGCTTAATTTCAAGTGACTCAAATTGCTTTGCGAGTGCAGCAAGGGCGGATTCTACTGTTGCGCCGCGCTTGATTTCCTTGACTGCTGTTTTAAGCTCTGGGGAAATTGCAAAATCCTCCCGGGAAAGAGTTTCCAATGCAGTGTGAAAGGGAATTTTAAGCTCCAGAAGCATGCTGAGTGTCCTCAGGAATAGGGGAAGTTCTGCTTCAACGTCATTTTTCTTCTGGTTGAATGCCAGCTTGGGAAGCATTGAAAAGAAAAGGAAAAACAGTGCATAGAGAAGAAGAAGGGCTGCAGCAAAGAAAAAGAGGTTTCCAATAAATAGAAGTGAGAGGAAAAATGCGGGGAAAACTGCAACAAAAAGGCAAAAACAAGTGTACCTCTTGGGGTTCACATTAAATTTGGATGCATAGCCGGCCATGCTGCTCTTTAGGGAAACCTGTGGAAAACGCCCTGAAAGTTCAAACATCTTCTTAAACATGGTTATATCCCATAAAACTTGTTCTGGAAATTATCAAAGAAATCTTCGAAGTTCCGCTCTTTTTTGATGAATTTTTCCCGTGCAGCAAACTGGGTTTCAAACTCCTTTTTAGAAAGGCCAAGAGAAGAACAAATGGCCTGGGAAAACTCATCCATGTTCCCTTCCTCCCATGAATCCTTCTTCGGGTTGTATTTGAAGAGGGGGATGTGTTTTGGGCCAAAGCAAAGTTCCGTCATTCTCCTCATTTCAGTATTCTTTTTCTTTTTGGGGTCATAACGGAGCATTCTTCTCTGCACTAAAACAGCATTTACACTGTTAAAATCTAGGTCGCTTACTCCAAAAAAGGAGAAACGGCGGAAGGTTTCTGCGTTGCTCTGGGCGTGGAAAGTAGCATAACAGCCGCGTGCCTGCCCCCCCAAAAGAGAGTCAAAAAGAGCTTCAGTCTCGGCTTTGTTGCGCACTTCCCCTACGACAAAACGGTCGGGGCGCATGCGCAAACTATCATAGACCAGGTCCTTGAGTGAAACATCCATCTCCTCATTTGCAACAAGGCGCACCTGCTGTGCATGGGGTATGCGGATTTCAGGGCTCTCTTCTACTAAAACTACCCGCTCATTTTTGGGAATAAAAGAAAAAAGCATATTCAGGGTCGTAGTTTTTCCGCTCGCGGTGTTTCCTGATACAACCAAGGACATGTCTGCCTGCATGATAAAGGAAAGCACGGCAAGGGCACGCGCAGGCATTGTTTTTAGCGCAATCAGGTCGCTTGGGGAAAAGGGCGCTTCACTAAACTTCCTCAAAGTAATTTCACCATCAGAAAGAGGAGGGAGTGTTGCATGCAAGCGGGAACCGTCCTCCAGAATTGTGTTGAGCTTGGGCTTCTGGAGAGTGATTCTTCTTCCCAGGTGCTTGGCCATTTTATTTACTACGTCCATAATGGCACGCTCATCAGTAAACATTGCATTTACGGATTTCCAGCCTTCTTTGCGGATGAATACATATGCGGGCTTATTTACTCCAATTATGCTTATTTCCTCTACTGAAGAATCTTTGAGTATTGGGTCCAGAAACGCAAATCCGTAGATGTGAAGGCGGGCCATCTCTGAGAGGTATTCCAATTGGTCATGATCCAGCATAATGCCTTCTGCCTGGGAGTGCTCCATCAAAAGCTGCTTGAGAAGTGAGGAAACATCATTATCCGAAGAGAATTCAATTTTTCTTGCCTCCTCCTTAAAGCGTTCCTCCACCAGAGAAATGACTTGCTCTTCTTCCTCACTTAACCTGGGAAGCTTAAGTTCATATTCCCCTTCAGTTAGCATTTTCCATCCTAGCATGAAATATCACCTTGTCTCCTTTTTTGAACCATGCGGCTCTCTCCTCGTCTATTTCCAATAGGTATCGCGCCGGGTTTGAATTCTGCCTGTGCGCTTCTTTGGGAACAACCCTGAATTTATCTACTACCTCGCCTGAAGAAGAAATGTAAATTGCATAAAACGGCGCACTAACAAAAAAGGAATGTATTGCATAAACGCCCTCTTTGAAGAAATCAAAAAGGATGGGGATTATTTTTTTTCGGAACATTAGGCCACGCATCTTTTGAGGTAAGGAAAGTGCTTCTGTGCATTCCACCTTTTTCCGGTTTTGCATGTTCTCAACAATCATTTTCCAAATCGCCTTTGAGTTTTTTCATAGAAATTAATGGCATCGCTGAAATCTTCGCGGGAAAAGTCTGGCCAGAGTTTGTCGCTGAAATAGATTTCGCTATACACTGTTTGCCAGGGGAGGAACCCACTAAGCCTTTTTTCTCCTGAAGTGCGGATTACCAAATCCGGGTCAGGAAGGCCGGCTGTGTACATGTGCCTGCTTAGGGTTTCTTCATCAAGTTGGGTTGCGCCCTCTTTAATTGCAGAATTTGCCGCATCTATGATTTCTTTTCTTCCCCCATATGCAAGGAGGAGGTTCAGGGAATATTTTTGTGCTCCCTTGGTGGTCTCTTCCACCTTTGCAAACATATCTGCTATTTTTTTTGGGAAAAGGCTTGTTCTTCCCAGGAAACGGATTCGAATGTCTTTTTTGAGCAAATCGTCTTTGCGGGTAAGCATAGTAAAAAGGTCCTTTTCAAACAATCCAAACAGATTGGATATTTCGTCAGAATCCCTCTTGAAATTTTCNGTGGAAAAACCCCACATGGTAATCATTGGGATTTCTTCNTCCTGGCACCAACTGAGGACATCGCTTATTTTGCGTATGCCTGTTTCGTAAGCTTCNTCTCTGGAAACGCCATTGAGCTCGCCCCATCTCCTGTTTATGGTTGCAGTGTGCAAGTTCCATCAGGGATGATGGCGATATGGCGCGGTTTTGATTTGCCTTTTATATTAATCTACCTTTATTGCCAGGTTTTCATGTATTTAATGAAATCGATTAATCGGTTGGAATATCCATATTCATTGTCATACCATGAAACCACTTTCACCATGTTTTCAGAGGAATTGGTGAATTCACTGTCCACAATAGATGAGTGGGGGTTCCCAATTATGTCTACGGATACAAGGGGCTCTTCACTATACTGGAGAATTCCCTTGAGAGAGCCTTCGGCAGCCTCTTTAAGCGCCGCATTAATCTCCTCCTTTGTTGCAGGCTTTTCCAATTCCACTGTAATGTCTGTAATTGAACCATTCACTACCGGAACACGGAGGGAAAACCCGTCCATCTTGCCCTCAAGTTCAGGAATTACTTTTCCAATTGCTTTTGCAGCTCCTGTGGAAGTCGGGATTATTGAAACTGCTGCGGCACGGGCTCTCCTCAAATCTTTATGGGAGCCATCCAGAATCCTCTGGTCGCTTGTGTATGCATGGACAGTAGTCATATAGCCACGCTTTACTCCAAACTTCTCCTGAAGCACTTTCATTACCGGGGCTAAACAATTAGTGGTGCATGAAGCTAGAGAGAATACTTTCTGGCTCTTGTCTGCAGTCTCCATGTTTACTCCAGGAACCAGCATTGCACAATCTTTTCCTGGAGCAGAGATTAGTACTCGTTTTGCGCCCGCATCCAAATGAGCCTGGCAATCTTCTGTGCCTCTGAATCTGCCTGTGGCCTCTACNACNACATCAACACCATTCTCTCCCCAGGGAATTTTGTGGGGGTCGGTTTCCCTGGTCCATTTAATTTCGTATCCATCTATCACAATGGAGCCATCTTTTGCTTCTACTGTACCTGGGAATTTTCCCTGTGCAGAATCATATTTGAAGAGGTGGGCATTTGTTTTCTCATCGCTCCGGGTATTAATCATTACAACGTCAAAATCTTTCCCTAGGGCGCCCTGCTCGATTGCAGCCCTAAGGAACATCCTTCCTATCCTTCCAAAACCTGAAATTCCTACTTTCATATTTCTCACCTAAAAAGAAACTAGTAATTATTCTATATGCTAATCTTTAAAAATAGCTTCTGGGAAGAGAAATGTGAGGAAGGATAATGCGTGGAATGATGGTCATCGGGTCAGTCGCCCTGCTTTCATTTATCATGGTGGCTGCTTCTTTTATGTGGGCAGTGGAAGCATCTCCAAAATGGGTGCCAATTGCAGCAGCTTCCTTTGTCATTGCATTATGTTCTTTTTTCTTTAATTTGAGTGGGGCAGAATACCTAATTGAAGGGAAGAAGCTAAAGAAGAATGCCTCCAAGCTAAAGAAAGCCAGGGGAAAGGTGGCGGTAGCGGTTCCGGTATACAAGCCAGAAATAGAAGTTTTAAGGGAGAGTATCCGCTCGCTCAAGGAGCTTGAGTATCCGGGGGAGATGCAAATCCATGTTCTGGATGATACTGATGATCCCGAACATGCTAAGCTGGTGGAAGAAGTAACGGCCGGTGAGCAGGTCCAGTTGGTGCGCAGAAAAAATCGGGAGGGGGGAAAGGCAGGTGCGCTAAACGAATTTATGAAGGAAACGGATGCGGAATTCCTGGCAATTTTTGATGGGGATGAGGTAATTAAGGACAAATCGTTCCTCACAGAAACCATGGGCCATTTTGAGAAAAAAGAAGTTGCATTTGTGCAGACCAATAAGGAATGCGGTGGGGATGGGCTTTTTGAGCAGGCTGCAAACTACACAAATGCGGCATTTGTAAATTTAATCCAACCAATTAATACCAAAAAAGGAGTTGGGTTATTTACCGGCTCCTGTGGGATTTTCCGGGTAGAAGCCCTAAGAAGTGTAAATGGCTTCCCTGATTCAGTAATAGAGGATGTGGCGGTATCCCTCAAGCTATTCTGGAAGGGGTGGAAAGCAGAGCATGTGGCTAAGATATATGCAGTAGGGGGACCAGTCAAAAAGTTCAACAGGTTCTCAGAGCAGCATATGCGCTACATCTCAGGGGTTACTTCACTGCTTCCTGAGTATGCAAAAAACATCTGGAAATACCCAATTGAACAAAAAGCGATAATGCTTGTCCACGCACTTGGGCTGTATTATGTTTCCCTGGTGCAGTTGGGAGCCTGTTTGATCGCCTTAATCTGTGCATGGTGGGGGATATGGCTTGGGGAAGTGGCATCCCTTGCTTATTTATTCTCGACCTTTGCTGCACTGATGATACTCTCCAAAATATATGTGGGGTCCCTGCGTGTGGGGCTTTATGCATACATTCTCAATTTCTCGGTTGTAATACCCAGGATTCTTGCAACAATTAGAACCATACTTGGAATAAAAGAATTTGGAAGCAGAACACTGCTCTTCTCAGGAATTTTGCAGTTTTTGCTTGGGATACTGTTTTTCTGGGTTGCATGGACTGGAGATAGCATTGCGTGCGCCTGGTGGGGCATTCTCTTTATTTCAAACCCTATCCTGTTGATACTACGGCGCTAGAAACTGGGACATAAACTGGCTCTCCAGCGGCCTCGCAATGATTTCTGGCATAATCAGGTAATAAACTTCGTTTGATGAGATTATTTCACACCCTTGGGGAACTGATGTGGGTGGGCGCTTCCCATAGGGATACATGCGAAAAGTAGCTCCCCCTTCTAATTTCAATATTGAAAATGGATGGTTGGTCTTTTTGTATTCCCCATCAAAATGGACCAAGGTAACCTCTTCTAGAAGGTCATGAATTTTATCAATATCCAAAGGGGCACCTTCATGAACCTGGTGCTCAATTAGGATGTTTCTGGCCTCTTTGGGAGTATAGGGAAGGTATTTTACGAATTTGGAGAGGTCCAAAAAATCTTCCTCTTCTGCAGACTCCAGCGCTTTTGGCTTTGCAAGAGCAGAAAGAATTCCCGCTTCGGCAGGAATTAAGTAAAAGGCTTTTCCCGCCTCATCTAATGGCTCAAACTCCAGGCAATAGTCATGCACAAACCTGGAGAGTGTTGATTCCCGTGCAAAGGTTTCCGGAGGTTTGTCCCCAAAAATAAAGTGGCTGCACATAATAGGAGACTGTGCCCTCAAATCTTTTTTAGGAAGTTCGATATACTGGGGCTGCTTGGTCTCAATTAAGGTAATTGGGGACTTCTTGAAGGTGCGTTCCTGCGCATCTGACATAGAACTTACTACCCCCAATACAAATCTGGTGGGGTCCATCTTAGTTGCATTGATAAGGCTATTCTGGGCGATTTTGGACGAGAGNAGGCGGAGGGTACGCTGGGTNTTTTCNAATTTAGTTANTTTTTTTGCAATGTTTGTGGGGCCCTCNCCAAGTATCCCTTTTGGGGNAACAGCAGTACTTTTGGAATCTGTTGAGTCCTCCCTCGAATGGGGTTGACGGTCACTGGGCGCCATTATGCAATAAACAAGAGGAGAATTAAAAATGTTATGGAGTAGAAAGGGGTTAGCAGTATTCATGTTCGAGCCTATAGTCCAGCGGTTAAGACGCTACCTTGACATGGTAGAGATCCCCGGTTCGATCCCGGGTAGGCTCAACTTTTACCCCTAGTTTTATCTGATGTGCCATAGTCTAGTTGTGGAAAAGTTGGGGCGAATTCACGAGACGTGAATCAGAGGCTCAACTTATTTTAACTAAAAGAACCAAGGCAAGAAGTTCATAAGAAATGCCACAATGCAAACATACATTATCGCTTTTGGAATCCATTTACTCTCAATATTTAATTCGATTAAGCGGTATCCATCGAAGAATGGAAGCGGAAGCATGTTCACAATTCCAATGATGAAATTCAGGCAGAAAGTAAGTGCAAGAAGCCGGAAGATGAATCCAAATACCGGGAAATCATATTGAGTATACGGTGGGGAAGAAAGCGGAACATAGTGTATCCCTATTAATCCCTCTTCGTTTGCTGCTTGATATATTGTTCCATGATTGGTTTCCATTGTGATTATTTCTCCGGGCTCAAATGAAAACTGCTGGTATCCATCCAATTCTACTCCATTAACCGAATAGATAACCGTATCGTTCTCCATTCCATCCATTACCATCCAGCCCGTTCCCCTAAATGGGCTTGTAACAAAGAGAAAACCGAAGAGCAGGATGAAGAAAACAATTGCAGTAATTAAATTCGCAGTAGAGCCGGCTACAACAACATGCGTTTGTATCTCCTTGGATTTAGAAACCAGGCGCTTCTCATCGGGCTCCACAAAAGCACCCACAGGAATTATCCCAAAGAAAGCAAGGCCTGAAGAAACAAGCGGAATTCTGCCTATTACTGACATAACAGCATGGGCACCTTCATGCACTACGAGTATCAAAACCAATGCAATGAGTCCCTCTATTAAGGGGATGTTGATTCCTGGGAGGATTAATGTGACTCCGGGAGAAGTCTCCTGGATTGTTTGTGCCCCAAAAATGACCGTATCCACAAATGCCATTAAGACAGTGAATCCATAGGAGATAATTGAGAGAGTTACCATGGTGGAAAACCCTCCGAGGTAAACCGCACCAAGAAGGATTACTGGGCCAATTAAGTCTTCAGAAGTGGAGGTTACACCCCCACTTTCAGCACCCAGGTTGAGGCCAAGGGAAATTGAAAGAAATGGCATTACCATGGGGGAAACAAAAAACAATAGGAAACTTATGAGGATTAAAGCAGTAGACAATACCTTGAGTCTCCCTATTGGGGAGCGCTTGACCACAAAATATCCCAGGATTCCAAAGGCCAAACAGGTTCCCACATCTGCTAGGAATTTGGCAGCATCTTCATGTTTTGCTATCTGCTTTATGAGTTCTATTCCCTTTTTTGTGCGGACTAAGATTATTCCCCATTCTGACTTTACTCCTGTAAGGAAGCTTAAGCCTTTAGCGGAGGCTAAAAGAACAATTAACGCCCCGAAAAACTTTAGCGGAGCAGAGAAATCTGTTTCCAGAATAAGATAAATTAATGTAAAAGTAGCTAATATTAGGGCAAGAAGGAGCACTCGACCTAAGGCTGTTGATTGTTGCATGGGGTTTGATTTGCACTAACAATATAAAAATACATACTTAGAAAAGAAATTTCATGGAATGCGATGTGTGTGGAAAGCGGGAAGCTTCCTTTATAATCCAAATTGAAGGGGCAAAAGTTGCTGCATGCAAAGGATGCGCCTACCACGGAAAAATCCTGATCTCCCTGGAAGAAGATGCCCCGGTTAGGGAATTCAAAAGCCAGAGTGGGAGGGGGGTTCCCAGATCCCTGCGGATGGAAGAGGATCTGGTAGAGGATTATGGGAAAATTGTCAGGAAAGCGAGGGAAGCGCGCGGGCTAAAGATTGAGGACTTTGCCAGGGGGATTAACGAAATGGCAAGCTATATTGACAAAATTGAGAACGAGAGCACCCGGCCCCCAATCGAGACTGCAAAAAAACTGGAAAGAGCACTCAAGATTAAGATTCTGGAAAAGGTGGATGATGGCTCAGCGCCTGTGCAATTAAGTGGAGGCAAAACAAAAGAACTAAGCCTTCTGGATATGCTTGAGATGCAAAACAAGAAAAAGGGGAAGTAGATGGGGGTAGACCTCGGAGACCTCAGTATAAAACACAAAGCTGCAATTAGCGATTTTTCAGGAAAGCCCATTGCGATAGATGCAATGAATATGCTTTACCAGTTTTTGGCCTCGATACGCCAGGAAGATGGGACTCCGCTCAAGGACTTTAAGGGACGGATTACAGGGCATTTGTCCGGGCTCTTTTATCGGAGTGCCAAACTTGTTTCCGGAGGCCTGAAGCCTGTTTATGTATTTGATGGGAAACCCCCAAAGTTTAAGGAAAGGGAAATTGAAGAAAGAAGAAAAGTGAAAAAGGAATCAGAACTTAAATGGAAAAAGGCCCTGGAAGAAGAGAAATTCGAAGAGGCAAAAAAATATGCACAGGGCACATCCCGGCTAACTAAAGAGATGGTGGAAGAAAGCAAAGAGCTTCTCTCAGCTATGGGGATTCCCTGGATACAGGCAATTAGTGAGGGAGAAGCTGAAGCGGCCTGGATGGTAAAAAATGGAATGTGCCATGCCTCTGCTTCTCAGGATTATGATTCTCTTATGTTTGGGTCTCCGGTTTTGGTGCGGAATTTGTCTATTACCGGAAGGAGAAAGGTTCCCCGGCAGAACAGGTATGTAAATGTGGAGCCGGAAATTATTTACCTGAAGGAGACTCTGGATTCTTTGGAGGTTTCCCGGGAGCAATTGATTTTAATTGGGCTGATGGAAGGAACGGACTTCAATGAGGGAGTTAGGGGGGTCGGTCCTAAAACCGGGCTCAAAATTGTGAAGGAACACTCAAGCCTGGATACGGTCAAGGAATACGTAAAAGAAAAATATGATTACACTTTTGAAAAGAACATTGATGAAGTTTACGAATTTTTCCTGAATCCCCCAATTAACCAGCATATCCCTAAGCTGGAGTGGAAAGATGCAAATGCAGAAAAAGTAAAGAAACTGTTGGTTGAAGACCATGATTTTTCAGAAGAGCGGGTTGGGAACACTTTAGAAAAAATGATGGATGTAATTAAAGAGACGGAAAGCCAGAGGACACTAGGAAAGTGGTTTTAGCAATTGATACGCAACTTCCCCTTTATTTCAAAGCAGTAAAATTAATATGGTCTCTTCCTGCTGAAGAGAGATATGTTGGTATGCGAACAGCATACTAACATATCCTGTATGCCTCTTCAGTGGAATAATATCCATAACTGGGGGGAATCAGGAGGAACCTCAAACTGAAGGGGGGACTCCCCTCAAACTGTGTAGCTCGTGCTTTTAGCGACCTGATATTTCTGAAATATAAAATGGAGCGGAAAACCGCAAAAGAGCTACACAGTGTGACCCCTGCGGTTCGGTTAGGAAAGTGGTTTTAGGAGGCTTGAGCCTATCCGGTGCACAAAGCGCCGTATTTTCGGGCTTCTTTTTCCTACGATTTTCCCGGTTTTGAGTGCATTTATGAGTTTCTTGGGCTCCAGCTCATCCAGTTCCAGCTCCACAAAAGTAGTTCCAAATTCAAAAAGGAAATGTGCATCACTTCCTGCAGCCTGAAGCTTGCCTTTTCTTTTTGCAAACTTTTCCGCCTTTCGGTCAAACTGGGAGAGGCAGTGGGAATTGAACACTTCGATTATCTGGATTTTTTTTAGGATTTTTTCATCATTTATCCCGGCTCTGATGACATCGAAGGGGTGGGGGGCATAAGTTAGCGCACCCTGTGATTTCAGTTGGTCAAGGGCTTCATAAACATCGGTATTTTTTGGGATTTCCTCATTCATAAAAAGACCTATTAGATCTGCTTTTCCATGTGGGGTTGCAACCCTCAGTTCCTCCCCCGGAATAAAATTAAGCCCCTGTTTCTCCATCTCCGGAATTCCCCTCATTGAATAGTGATCAGTTATTGTGGGGGTTATCCCAAGTTTTTTTGCTTTTTTTGCCAGGGAAGGAACGGAAATTGTTGAATCAGGAGAATAGTTTGTATGGATATGAAAATCAATTTTCACTTCAAACACCCTGTGTCCTTGAGAATTTTGAAAACTTCTATCAGGAGGGGTTTGCCCTCCTTGACATCGACTTCCTTGAGCACAATTTTTCCACTGGAATAGAGCGTAAATTGCTTGCCTGCATGCACAAGGGAAAGAAAAACAGAAGTGTTTGCAGTAATATCATTGTCGCGTGCAAGTTCTTTCTCTGCCTTTACTAAATCCAGCTTGGACTTTGTGCGCATTTCAATCGTTTTTGAGGTGGTACATGGAGAAAGAATTACATAATCCGGGCGGTCGTCATTCATGCTAGAAGACCTCCCTCACATAAAAATAGGAGAGTGCAATTGCGATGATTCCGGAAATAATTGTAAGCTCAATTATAAAATCAAAACTAAAAAGTGCGCTGACTGCCGGGATGCCAAACACTGTTGCAACTGTATTTGGAACTGAGATTATAAGGCCGACTACTGTTAGGATTGCCATTACTTTGGTAAGGAGCTCAATGCGCTTGTTTAGTTTCCTGGTCTCGATGATGTCACATTTGGTCCTGAGGACATCTGTTTCCCTCCTCACGCCTTTTATTCTATCTACCAAGTGCCTTGCACGGGCAAGCAGAATGTCAAATTCATATGGAATAACATCAATGTTTACATATTTGAATTCTTCTTCTTCAGCTTCTATGCAAAGCCTGAGGACATCTTCTGCAATATCCCTCACCTCCCGGTTCCTCTTGGATACAATTTCCACTTGGTCAATATCCGGGGCATCGTGAAGTTTGTGGGCTTCTCTCTTGATTGCGGCCAGTTCTAAAAAATAAGTGCCAAGGGCAGCAGAAATAACTTCGTAAAAAAGGAGGGTGCTTGCCTGGTATTTGCTTTTTTTGATTTTTGAAAGTTTGAGCTTTTTGAACTTTTTGGAGGATTCAGGAATATATGCAATATTGAAATTCCTTGAGAGAATAAGTATCTGGTTGGGTGCGGATGGGTCCACGGCGGGAAGGCTGAGAATCATGTAGTTGTCATCATCATAATCTTCATAAAAAACAATATCCAAATTATATAGGGAGTCCAGGTCGCTGGTAATTTTGTGCTCCTTGGCGGATTCCTTGAACTTATGGAAATCCGTGAACTTCTTAATCATAGGAGATAGGAATGCCCTAACATTTTTATAAGTGTTTTGGGTTGGTGTTAACTTATGCACATTCTATTCAGCTCCAGGAATCCTGCGAGCAATAACATGGCACAGGAGCTTATTGGAAACTGGTTTTCTGAGAAGAAGAATGCCTGGGGGTATGGGAGGAACATTCTGGTGGATACTGGAGTAGGGAATATTCTGGATGTGCCTACTGACTTTGAAACTGAAGGAATTGTGGTGCTCTCTACCCATAAAAGTGAGAAGGAATATCCCACGCTTACTGTGCATGTTCCTGGGAACTGGAATGAAGCAAAGATGGGTGGGGAGCCACGCACCCTGAATATTGTTATGGCAAGCAGGATGAAGACAGTGCTAAAGGGGCTGCATGAAGGAAATAAGAAATATGGGCTTGGGTGGAATGTGAATATGGAGGTGGACCACCACGGGCCAACCTGCCCTATTCCGATTATGTTTGTGGAAATTGGAAGCGGAGAGGCAGAATGGGGACATCCTGTAGCTGGGAAAATAGGAGCAGAGGCAGTAATGGGAATGCTGGAAGCAGAAGAGATCTATGATGCATATTTCTGCATTGGAGGTGGGCACTATTCTCAGAAATTCACTAAGATGGGGCTCATTGATGAGAACAAGGCAGCCGGACATATTTTGCCCAAATACCAAATAGAGAACATTGATGTGGATACATTTGAGCAAGCTATTGAAAAAAGCGTGGAAAAAACCGAGGGAATCCTGATGGAGAAAAAGGGAACAAATAGAGAGCATAAAGCCATGGTGGAAAAACTTGCTAAAGAATATGGGGTCGAAGTAAAAATAGAAAAGTAGCTTAACAGTGCAGAAAAAATTTTATAGCCCCGCCCGGATTCGAACCGGGGTTACAGGATCCAGAATCCCGTGTCCTTGACCACTAGACTACGGGGCTATTTTTAATTTTACGGTGCACGCAAATAGCGGCACAGAAGCTACAAATTAGCTTCAAACAAAGAGATATCTAATGTACCAGGTTTTATTATAAATGTTTTGACTCCCGCAGCATTTCCTGCACCCTCATCCCAAAAATTATCTCCGGTCATAAAGGTTTCTGTTTTACCCATCTGGAATTCGTCCATCAGGGATTGGAGCATATCCGGGAAGGGCTTGGGCCTAAAGATGCTGTTGCGGCCCCGGATTGCATCTACAGGGAGGCAGGCGGCTTTGGAGACATCCCTTAGTGTTTCCTCAGTGTTGTTGGAAGCAATTGCGGTTTTGTGCCCCATATTTTGGAGGGTTTGGAGAGTGGGAATTGTAGAAGTATAAACTTTGAAGTTTCCGCCCTCTACTGCTTTTTTCTCGTGTTTCCTGAAAATAGCATCGATTGCTTCTTTGTGCTCTTTTGTATCTGAGAGGGAATTGGAAAGATTTACCAGGTGTGCCTCCGGGTCAAAATCAAAACCCTGGGAACGTGCATACTCAATTACTTCTTCCTTAACTTTTTTCCAGTCAACATACAGTTCAACAAGCGTAGAATCAAAATCAAATATGAAAAGCATAAAGCCGAGATAGGGAATCGAACCCCACTATCCTGATCTGCAGTCAGGCGCATAGCCAATCTGCCATCTCGGCGCACAAGTAAAATGTTAGATAGGGAATGTTTTTAAAAAAGAAACATTAGGATGTGAAACTGCCGTGGTATTTTTATTCGTTATGCACTCTAAAGTGTAAACTGTTCTCTTACGGGCTCGTAGCTCAGCTTGGCCAGAGCGGCGGACTTTTAATCCGTAGGCCGGGGGTTCGAATCCCCCCGAGCCCGTTGACAATTTGCAGGCCGTTGGAGGGAGCGGGGCTACAAACTGGCACCAATTTAATTCTTTTTATCCAATAGCTTCTCATGCATGGGTGGATGATAGTTATAGTGTTAGGAGTTATGCTGTTTTTTGGGTGCACTGCAGAAGAGTATATCGGGCAGCCAGAGGACGTATCCATGGAAGCAGAAGACCAATACCTGTTCCCTGATCTATCAGCACCTGGAAGCGAGGAAACGGCCCAGATATCTGTTCCTGTAGAAGCAGAAGCCGAGCGGTGTGAGGATACTGATGGGGGATTTGAAATTCATACAAAGGGAACTACCAGGATACTGGTTAATGGGGTAGAAGACTGGTCCAAAGAGGACTTCTGCATGGATTCTGGAACCCTTTATGAGTATTATTGTGAGGGAGATGCGCTAACACACGATACTGTTAAGTGCCCATGTTCTGGGGGGGAGTGCGAACCTGTTCTGGATTATGTGGAATGTGTAGATACTGATGGGGGAAATGATAAGTTTGTACAGGGAAAAATTAAGCTCATTAAGCATTATACTAATGGGGCAATTGTTGAAGAGTTTCCTGTAGAAGACCATTGCATAAGTGACGTCAGCTTAATTGAATACTTTTGTGGAGAAGAGGGAGACTTCAGGAAATACACTTATACCTGCCTCTACTGTGTGGATGGGGTGTGCACCAATTGAATAGGGGGAAGAAACCTGCTCCTGAACTTAATGTTTATCTTGTTCCTGTACACGGGAATATGGTTTTGCTCTTAAAGCGCAGGCACACTGAATTCTGGGAATTTCCCGGAGGCGGGGTGGACTTTGGGGAAGAGCCCTTATTTTCAGCAAAGCGGGAATTAAAGGAGGAAACCGGGCTGGAAGCAACTGGAATTGAGTTTGTAGGGATTACTTCTGCTGTTTATGAGAAAGAAGGTAAGGAGAAGCATTCTGTTTATTTGGTGTATAAAGGAGAAGTTGGGGGTGAGGGCTTTTCTTTGGGTTTAGAGCATGAAGAAGGGCGCTGGGTTTCAATGGATGAGGTGAAATTCATGAAGCTTGGTTTGAATTGTGAAGATATTCCTGGGATGCTATAAACATAAAGGGGCTTACTTTTTCACATTTATTCATATTAACACTAATTACGATTCGGCAGAATGAGATGCGGCAAATGTTCTGGAGATAGAAAAAGAAAAAAAGAGTGGTTAGCTCTAGACGAGCTCCACGAAGAAGTAATACTGCTCAGTAGATGCTGCTGCCTCATTTGTAGGCATCATCATCTCAAAGTCTACTGGATCCGCAACGTAGTTGTTCTGCTGAGTAATGTTCACACAGAAGACAATGTCGGTTTTGGCTGAAGTATTACCCAAGTTAAGGGCAACAGTCTGCCAGTTTGCATTATCAGTTCCTGCAGCACCAGTGTAGTCAGTACCTGCAATGTTTACAGAGCCAGTCTCATCAAAGGTCTTGGCTGCAGTGTCTGCATCAGCTGGAACAACGAAACCCCAAATGGCGTCAATGTTTGCTGCTGTAGTGCCTACTGCGAGGTCTGCCCAAGTTGGGCTGCTCTCTATAGAAACACAAACTTCACCAGAGTCAGATGTATTAAGGGTCCAGTCATACATGAATGCAGTTGCTGCATCTTCTGCCAACACTAGGTTACCAGTAACATCTCCATAAACACCGGCCCACTTCTCAGTAGTCGAGTTTACATCCAATGTAACGTTTGAAACGTTACCTCCTTCTGTGATAATGTCCTCTGCAGTGGTAACTCCTTGCCATCCGCTCTGAGTGTTCTCAGTTGCAGATGCATTACCAATGGCGAATGCCATGCCGGAACAAAGTACCACAAAGGCTAAAGCCCATATAGTCTTATTCATTTGTTGGTCACCTTTTGCCCAGCTTCAAATCTGGGCTCGTGGTGTGGGTTCTCCGGCGTATTTTATAAAGGTTACGGATACTCTTCTTCGGCTGCGCCATAAGATTAGTTGATATTACAGCATTTCTAAGATTGATAAAAAA
>JGI10211J14876_10000610_pt1 | contig 15385 bp, 19 predicted proteins | sample Etolagsediment_FD_14876 | JGI IMG/M metagenome (IMG submission 14876)
TTGGGGAGATTATTGTAAAATAGAATTAATTAAAGATAAAGATCATTTTACTATTTTAAAAAGTTATGAACTTGCATTAATTATATTAGCAAATTTATAAATATTTATTTATATAATTTATATAATTTTTTTAATATGTCCATTTCGTAATTGTTGTTTAACATATGGTATAATAAAATCAACTGAATAATTTTTAATTATCAAATAATAAATATATTTATTGTAATGTTTGTGTCCATTTTCATGTATACTTCTATTAGTATTTATTAATAATTTTCCATAAGAAGTAGGTAAAATCATTAAATTTTTAGATGAATCTATATGATTAATTAATTTAGAATTTTCATAACTTAATATACTTTTAAATTCACGTGGTATTATATGATGATCTTGTACTAATCCACATAATAAAAATTTTTTTTTAATTTTGCGTCTGTAAACACTCGAATAAATATAAATAAAAATATTGATTATAAATAAATATTGCATAAATATATTTTAATATTTAAACAATGTTTAATTTAAAAAAATAATAAATGTATAAATATTACTAATTATAATGTCTTCAACATATAAAAGATTATTAAATGAATATAAGTTAATTAATGAATTAAAAGATAAAATAAATTATAAAATACATACAATTAATTCAAATAAAATTATGTTTAGATGTGACTTAAATTTTATATTTAATAAAGTTGAATATAATATTAAAATTTATTATACAGAATTATATCCATTTAAATGTCCATTAAAATTAGAAATAAATAATATAAATATTTTTGATTTGTATAAAAAAATTATGTCTAAAAATAAAATATTATTTAATAAAAAATGTTTATGTTGTAATTCTTTATTATGTAATAATAATTGGAATATTACAAAAAATATTTTAGACATTTTAGATGAAATTAAAAAAGTAATCAGTTATAATGAATTACATATAAAAAGATTTTTATTAAATAAAATTACGCTAAAATATACTAAAGAACATTTAGATTATCTAGAACAATATTTACTATAATTTTTTTTCTATTTAAAGAATACATATATATATACATAAATAACATTATTATCAATAAATGAATAAACATAAGGAAATATTTGAAAGTTACTTAAATGAAGAAAATATATTTATAACCGGACCAGGAGGAACAGGAAAAACTTATGTAATTAAACAAATTTATGAACATGCAATAAATAATAATAAGAAAATTAGTGTAACAGCATTAACTGGTGTAGCATCAGTACTTTTAGATTGTAATGCTACAACTATTCATTCTTGGTCAGGTATAGGTATTAGTAATAAAACTGAAACACAAATCATTAACAAAATTAATAGAAGTAAATTTTATAAACATAACTGGGAGAATACTGATATATTAATTATTGATGAGATTAGTATGATGTCTTCTAGATTATTTGATTTACTAAATAAAATTGGGCAAGTTATTAGATGTAATAAAAAACCATTTGGTGGAATTCAATTAATATTTTCGGGAGATTTTTTCCAATTGCCTCCAGTTAAAGAAACTTTTTTTTGTTTTGAAAGTGAACAATTTAATAATATTTTTGATAAAATTATAAATTTAACAAAAGTCTTTAGACAAAATGATATAATATACAAAAAATTATTACTTAATATGAGAAAAGGTTTAATTACAAAAAAGAGTATTGATTTATTAAATTCAAAAATTATAGATGATAAATTTGATAAAAATGCTAAAAATATTACTAGATTAGTTCCAACTAAAAATAAAGCATTTGAGATAAATGATCATTTTATAAATTGTATAAAAGATAAAAAATATATATATAAAAGAACATATAAAGAAAATGTAGATAATTTAAGTAAAACTGAAAAAAATAAACTTGATTTAATGTCAGATATTGAAAAAGAATACGAATATAATTATATTAAAGAATCAACTCTAACAGAAGAAAATTTAGTTCTAAAAAAAGGTGCATATGTAATGTGTATAGCAAATTTAGATATAGGAGAAGGAATTGCAAATGGTACAACAGGTATTATTGTAGATTTTAGTCCACAAAAATTACCAATAGTACAATTTGACAAACATAAAATAGTTATAGGAAAGAAAGAATGGAAAAGTGAAAATGTGCCAGGAATTAGTGTATTTCAAATACCATTAATATTAGCATGGGGTATAACAATTCATAAGGCACAAGGTTTAACACTAGATAAAGCAATTATTGATATAGGTAAAGATTTGTTTGAAGCAGGACAAATGTATGTTGCATTATCTAGAATTAAAAGTTTAGAAGGTGTTTATTTAAAAGAATTTAATATAAACAATTTAAAAATTAATTATAAGGTATTAAATTATTATAAAACATTTGAAAATAATAAATAATTATTTAATCAATATGAATAATAATCTGAATTAAATTACAGTTCAATTTATGAATGACTTGGAGAATCTTAATCATATAATTTTATTTTCTGGTTTATTAAAATAAACTAATATTTCTTCGTATGTATTACAAACAGTATAAGGTCTAACAAATTTATATACATTAAATAATGGTTTTAACATTGTTAAAGGATTAGAATTATTACATAAAAAGCAACAAGAATGTAAATGTTCTTTAAAAATATCATTTAACTCTGTTAAACAATCAACCAAATTATTATAAAAACTTAATGGATAAATTCCAATGCTATTAATTATAATTACTAAATAATATTTAGCATTTTGTTCTTTTGCGAGTATCCAAAAATTTTTAAAATATTGTAATACTGTAATAGAATCTGATTTTGAATAAGAAGAATTAATTACATCAAAAAATATAATTTTTTTATTAAGATTTAAATATAAATGAACCGTATCTAATTTAATTAAAGTAATATTTTTATTTGACATTATTTTGTATAATAAAAATATTAATATTTTAACAATTTATACTTATAATTTTTACATATTTAAAATAAGTTTAAGAATTATAATTATAAATAATTAAACACAAGTATGAGTGTAAGTGTTCCAATGGAACCAGATATTGTCCCATCTATAAATGAAGAAGATTATAGTGCTTTATGGGAAATTGCTAATGTTGCTTTTGATGATTTAAAGTTAGAAGCAAATATAAATATTTCACAAAAAAAAAATAATAAAATATGTAAACACATTAATATATGTGAAGATGTTTGTGTTAATTGTGGTGCTTGTATTAATTTACTAAATATTTCGCATGAAGGGGAATGGAATAATTATAAAGATGATTGTGGAAATTATACAAACAATACACAAAGATGTGATACATATATTGATTCAAACCCATATTCAAAAGGTGGAACAATTTTACCTGGAAGTAAAAATACACTTATTGCAAAGTTACAAATTCAGCAAACTTTTTCACATAAACAAAAAACATATTGGTTAATTAGTGAAGAAATTGAATATGCAGCAAAATCTTTAAATATATCAAATAAAGATACAATAGAAACTGCTAAAAATTATTGGCATAAATATATGGATTCTGGAAAATTAACAAGAGCATCAGTAAGAAAAGGATTAATTGCTGCTTGTTTATTTTATAGTTGTACTACAACTAATTCTCCAATTGAGAGACAAGAAATTATAAAAGCATTTAATTGTGATACAAAAACTTTATCAAAAGGAGAAAAAGTGTTATTTGAGATACTTAATACTAATAATTTAACATATGTTAATATACAAACTGAAGATTCAAATTCATTTATACGTTATTGTTCATTATTGAAATTAAAATTTAATACAACAAATATATGTAATGAATTATATGATAAACATAAAGTACCTTTACAGGCAGTAACACCAAAATCTGCAGTTGGAGGAATAATTGCATATACTGTAAAATACATATTAAGTCTTAAAAATCCAACTAAAACTGTAATAAGTGCAACAGTAGATGTATGTACTCCGACATTAAATAAAGTTATACAACTAATATATGATTTAGAAAAACAAAATAAAAAACTAATCTTCATCTGAACTTTCTTCATCTGGTTCAGAACCAAATTCCATTTCTTCATCTGAATCAGAATCATTAATTTCATCTATTTCGTCTATTTCTTCAACTTCTATATCTTCTTCATTGCCATAATTCATTTGTTTGTGTTCTTCTTCATCGTCCTCATCTTCTTCTTCGTCATCGTGATTATTTCCAAAATAATTATCATTAAATAATTCATTTTTATTTATAATTTTTTCATTAAATTTATTACCGATTATTACAAATGGATCATTACTACCAAAATCCATTTCACCAGACATAATTTTAGTAAGTTTTGTATTTGATGCTTCAATTTTAGAATTAGTTAATTGCATAATATATTCAATTTGATTTAAATATGGAATTAGTTCTTGATTTTCAAATTGTTTAATTTTTTGTATTAGTTCTTTCTTATTATGATTCCATTCTTTTTCTTTTTTTTCTAATGATATTTCAAGTTCATTAATTTGAGTTAATTTTAGTGACATTTCTTGTTCTATTTTTTCTTTTTCTTGAATTAATTCATTATTTTTTGTATTTAATTCATCAATTTTAGTTGAATCTTGAGCTTTTTGTAATAAAGCATTATTTTTATCAAGTTCTTGTTCAAGTGTTTTTTTAGCAAATTCAAGAGTAGATAATTTTTGTTTTGTTAATTCAACATTTGATTCTAATTTTTCTACTGTTTTTTGCATTTGTTTTGCTGTTTCTGATAATTTTTTCTGTTTTTCTGATAATAATAATTGTAGTTGTTGTAAATATTGACTTGGTTCAGTTATTAATCCTTTTTGTTTATTATTATTATTTGGATTTAGAGGATTTAATGGTGATTGTACTCTAGATAACATTTCTTGTATATATTATAAAAGTATTTTTTTTTAATTTAATTTTATTATACATAAAAATATTTTTTTTTAATTTAAATATATATTTTACTTTTTTTGGTTAAATAAAAAATTCCACCTTTTTTACCTTTATAAATTTTAATATTATGTTGTAATAAATAAACTAATTTTTGTAATTTTTTAATTTCATAGAAATTTTTAAATGCCTGAATTTGTAAATTAATAATTTGATCTTTCATATTTGTTAAAATATTAAAAATATTTTATTATGTTTTTTTAATAAATGAATAAGATATTTAAAATATTTTTACTATTTTTATTAATATTAATATCATTTTTTTTTATTATAAAAATATTTGAAAATTTTAAATTAAATAATTTAAAAAATAATTTAAAAAATAATTTAAAATTAGATTCATTTAATAATAATAATGATAATTATTTAACTTTTACAGAGGATGATTTTAATAAATTAGATATACCTAATAGATGGAATTATAGAATGGAATGTTTAAAACACTTTAGTAATATAAAAAATGAATATAATATTAAAAATTTTAAATATCCACTATCTAAAAGTAAAAAAAATGGATTAATCTTTATAAACATTGCAAGTTATCGTGACCCTGAATGCCATAAAACTGTTAAAAGTTTAATTTATAATTGTAGTAATTGGAAAAATTTAAGAATATGTGTATGTGAACAAAATGCGGATGAAGATATATCTTGTAAACAAGAATTAAATACGATATTTGACTCAATTATTAAAATAATTAATTTAAGTTATAAAGATGCACGTGGTCCAACATGGGCAAGATTTTTAATTCAGCAAGAGTACAATTCTGAAGAGTACTATCTTCAAATTGATTCTCATACAATATTTGAAAAAGATTGGGATTTAAAACTAATTGATTCGCTTAAAAACTTACCTCAAAAAAGTTGTTTGACACAATATTTACCTGATTATGAAATTGGTAAGTTTAAAACTGTACAAAAACTTAGAGCAAACTTAAAAGTCTCAAGAATATGTTCATTAGATGGTTTCACAAGAATTAATTCTGATTATATAGACCCAAATAAAGAATATACCAGTCCATTTCCTAGTAATGGATGGAGTGGATGTTTTTCTTTTTCTAGTGGTGATATATGTCATGATGCGCCAATAGATTGTTATACACCAGATGTTTTTTTTGGTGAAGAAATGGATATTTGTTTGCGTTTATTTACAAGAGGTTGGAATTTTTATTCGCCAAATTATCCCATTGCTTATACAAATTTTAATAGAGGATATAGAGATACTTTTTGGCAAAAGAAAGGATTAGGTTATAATAAAAATATTACATTATGTTCTAGATTAAGAATTCATTATCGTTTAGGTACATTACCAATTAAAATTAAAAATTTGATTGAAGAAAAATATCCAGAACTTTTAATTGAAGTTGATAAATTTATGTTAGGTAATATTAGAAATTTAAAAGATTATGAAAAATTAATAGGTTTTAATTTTATGAATGAAAAAAGTATTTAGGGTTTTTTTTTATGTGATTTTTTAATTATAGATTTAGTTTTATTAATTCCTAATTTTGATAAATCTAAATCTTTTATATTTAATTTTTTATATTTTTTATTTTTAATTGATATATCAGATATATCATTTTCTAGTTGGTGTATTTCATAATCTAATGTAATTTTATTTGCCTGATTTATTAACTCTTGTTGTTTTTGATATTTAATATTAATTTTATTAATTAAATCTAATAAAGTAGGATTTAATATATTTTTATTATAGTATCCTCCTGGTCCCCACGCTTGAACTAATCTATTTAATTCATATATAAATCTTTCATTAGTTATATCACTATTTAATAAAATTCTTAATGTTCTAAGATTATTTAATATATTATTTGAATATATTTCTCCTTTTTCAGGAACTTTTAAAGGACTTATTGATTTATAAGTTGTATATGTAATATCTGCTTCATATAATATATTTTCAATATTTGGATTTACTGGCGGAAAATAATTCATTATTTTTTGATAATCATAATTATCCATTATTAATGTATATATATATATATATATTATTATTATTTTATTTATTTCGTTTATAAAAAAATTTAAATAATGTTTATAAATTGTAAAATTAAATGTCTACAAAAATAACACCTAAAGTTAAAAATAAAATTTGGGAAGAATATACAAATAATTCAAATTCTAAAAATGAATTAAAACAAATGTTTTTAGGAATGAATCCAACAAATGCATATAAAAAAATTAGTTTAAAATTAAAAAATAGATTAAATCAGGAAAGATTAACTTCTTCTCCATTAAGAAAAAGTTTAAAACCCAGAAAAAAATCTAGTAGTCCAACAAGAAAATTAAGTAAACCTTTATTAAGTCCTAAACGTCACAAAAGTCCTAAACGTCTCAAAAGTCCTAAACGTCTCAAAAGTCCTAAACGTCACAAAAGTCCTAAACGTCTCAAAAGTCCTAAACGTCTCAAAAGTCCTAAACGTCTCAAAAGTCCTAAACGTTCAAAATAAGTTTAAAAAAAACAATATCTTTACTTAAAAAAAAATTATAATATAAATAAATAATGAATAAATTATTAATACCAAAAGCAGATTATATCAGAAATGATTTACAAATGTATCCACATATACCAGATAAACATACAAAACATGATACAAGATATAATCCAGATACATATATTTCAATTCAAACAAAAGTTAATAATGATTCTAAATTTGAAAAAAACTATATATCAAAAATTGTAGCAGATGGATGGGTAGCACTTAAAAATGTTAATGATATTTTATTATTTCCAAAGGGTCGTTCGTTTAAATATAGATTAAATGGTAATTCATTATCTGGAATATCTGAAGGAACTTTTAGAAGTGGAGGTTGGTTATTGGGTAAAAATATGGAAGATAAAGATAATAAAGAAAAATATATTATGTATAAAGGATATAATGGTGCTATATTTTCTTTACAAATCAATGATATATTAGAAGTGTATATTAAAAGTAGTAAAAAAGAAATACCAGTTTTTAAAAAACCAGATTTAAATTTTATTACAAATTATCCAGTTTATTTACCTGACCCCGAAACAAATAAACAAGTTGTAGTATATTATGCTAAAGATGAATATAATAGAAGACGTTTTATGAATTCGTTAAAATATAAAAAAGCACAGGCATTTAGTATGTGGACATGGTCAGTAGTATTTAATGATTAAAAAAAGGTTAAAAATTATATAAAAAAAAAATTAACAATATAATATTTATGATTTCAAATTTAAAAAATAATTTAGATAAATTAATTAAAACAACAATTAATGATAAAGATAATAATAAAAATTTAAATGTATTCTCATTAGATTATGAATATATCACAGAATTTAGAAAGCAAAAATTAGAAGAAAGAATAAAAATTAGTAAAAAAATTATGATAAAATATCCTAATAGAGTTCCAATAATAGTAGATTGTAAAAAAGAAATAAATTTAGATAAGAATAAATATATAGTTCCAAATAATATTAATTTGGGACAATTAATGTATATTTTAAAAAAAAAAATTAATATAAATAAAGATCAATCTATATTTTTATTATGCAATAATACATTATTACCTAATACAGAATTAATTAATAGTTTATATGATAAACATAAAGATTATGATGGATTTTTATATATTATTTTATCTTTAGAAAATACATTTGGTAATTGAATTTACTTAATTAAAATTATTTTAAAGACATCTATATAATATAAATTTAAATGAATAATTATGGTATAATAATTTGTTTAGAAAATAGTATAAATTCACATACAATTAAAAATAGAACAAAAAATTTAATACATGATTTAAATATCCAATTTGAAATAAAACATCCTATTTCTTCAACTATTGGATGTTTTAATTCACATATTAAAGCATTAAATAATGCAATTAAGATACTATTAAAAAATATCAATATCGATTATGTTATAATTGGAGAAGAAGATATTACAATTGATTATAATTCACAATATTATAAAAATTTATTATTATGTTTAAAAGAATATAATAAACAATCAAATTATATTTTACATTTAGGTGGTTTTCCGGGATTTACAACAAATTTATTTGATATAATTAAAAATAATTATGATAATATTAAATTAAAGTCAAAAATATATTTAACAACTGCGTATGTTGTTAATTTAAAAACAGCAATAAAATTATTAGAAATACTAAATAATTCATCAAATCATATTCATTGTGATGCAATATTTGCAAATTCGGGTATTGATCAATATTTAGTAAAAGGGAATATAGTGAACCAATTAGAGATATTTAAATCAGATAATACATATATTAATAATTACTGTTCAACAAAGAAACAATCAAGTATTTTAATTAAATTAAATCAAATGAGTATATTATTAATTAATAATTATTTTATGTTTTTATTGTTTTTAATAATTGTGTATTACCAAAAAAAAAATTCAATAATATTAGTTGAATTTTTAATTACAATGAGTAAATCATTATCAAAAAACTTAATAAAAAAAAAATACAATAAATATTTACCAAAAAATATATTTATTTTTTTTGAATTACTATTATTACTTAGAATTTATACTATTTTAAAATTATTAATATAAAAATTTTAAAAATATATAAAGATTTTGTACAAATAGTTTTATAAAATGGATTATGTAAAAAATTTTAGAGAAATTCAAGATGAAGCATTTGAATTATTTAAAAAAAAAAATACAGATTATGGAAATGCGTTTGAAGAATTTGGAACTATTGGAATTTTAGTTAGAATGAATGATAAAATTAAACGTGCGATGAATATTAATGATAAACAATTATCACTAGTAGATGACGAAAGTTTAAAAGATACATTAATTGATTTACATAATTATTCAGCATTGGCAATAATATTGTTAGAAAAAACTAAAACACATAAATGATAAATTAAAAAAAAATATAATATAATATAATATAGTAATTATGTCAACACTACCACCATTAGCATATTTATTTTTACAAATTCCGTCACTAGCACTATCTAGTTGGTCATTTAAGTTACATAAAAATATATTTACACCAACAAATGCTGAATTCATAACACATCAAAGTGGAGGAATATTAGGTGCGGGTGTTTGTGCATTAGGTAAAATAGGAGCATGGGTTATTATATTTTGGGTATTAATTAGTTCTATAATTTTATTAAATAAACGTAACTCAGGTGGAATTTTAGGTGTTTTAATAACGCATTCTATACTAGTATTCATATTAATTTTTGCAACATTATTTATGAATCCTCAATTATTTATTAGAACTTTACCATTCATAATGCTGCAAGTTGGTATAATATTATTTTTAATAGATGATTATAATAATTCTAAAAAAATAAATAACTAAAATAAGTAAGTCATATAAATATTTTTATTATATTTATTATATTTATTAAAATTTAAATTAGAAATGTATTCGTGTAAATCATGTAATTTAAATTTTAAAAAATCAGTTGAGTATAATAATCATTTAAAGTCACATATACATACAGAAAATAGTTTGACAACATCAACAAAATTTCAAACTAGTATTCCGACTTTGACAATAAGTTCAGATTCACTTTCATCTTTAGAAAATAAAAATGATTACATAATTAAAAATGAACTTTTTAATGTTAAAAATCAGTTAAAAAAGTTATCAAATGATGTTGATAAAATATTAGAATTAATTTAATGTTCATTAAAAATAAAAAAATAATTATTAATTATTAATAAGTATTACGATGTCATTATCAGATAAATGTACAATGCAATATTATTATCCAACTGAGGAATTAAAAAAAAAGTATAAGATTAATTGNTCTGATAAATTNTTTTTAGATATAGACAATACACAAATGTTTAATAATGAAGCATTTTTAAAATTNGTAGAAGAACGTTATGGAGATTCAGTTTTTAATGGTGATTCACCATTTACATTTAAAGATGATTATATTAATTTAACAAATGAAGAAATATGTAAAACAACAGAATATTCATTAAAACCTCAGCAAAAATTTATGGGTCAATTTATTAATCCAGCAACAAATTTTAATAATTCTTTAGTATTTCATGGTTTAGGATCAGGAAAGACTTGTACAAGTTTAGTAATTGGTGAAGCATTTAAAACAACTTCTAAAACAAAATTATTATATGTAGTTCCAGCACCTTTAATAGATCAATATCGTGATGAAATTTTGGGAGAACTTAAAAGATATTCGGACTCAGAACTAGAAAGTGGTAAAGATCCAGAAATATGGTCATGTACGTCGCAATGTGAAATAAATGGAAAACAAGATTTTTATTGTAATGTAAACGATCGTATAATTTTAGAATATTTACAAGAGGATTATAATAAAAAAATAAAAGAATTAAATAATTTATCAGATGAAATTAATAAATTATTAAAATTAAAAAATAAAGAAGAAACAATACCTTTAAAAAAACGATTTAGTGAATTACAAAATGAAGTTAATATTGCATTTATGAAATTAAAAAATAAAAAAGAAACATTATTAAGTAATGTAACAAAAGTATTTCATATTGAAAGTCATAATGTTTTTATAAATAATTTATTTAAACAAACTAAAGATGGAACATGGACTAAAAAAGATCATTTAATAAATAAAAATAGTCCTTTATTAAGTTCATCAGGTATCTTAGTTATTGATGAAATACAACGTTTAGTAAGTGCAGGTGGTGTATTATATAATAAATTATTTACAGCAATATATCAATATATGAATCCAGAATGTCGTATAGTAGTTTTATCTGCTACTCCAATATATGATAATCCATATGAATTAGCACTAACAATGAATCTTTTAAGACCTAGAATGCCTTTTCCACTTACAAAAGAACAATTTTATTCCTTTTTTTTAGGAAAATATGATAAAGATGATAATTGTACAAGAGTTAAAAGTAATAATTTTATTACACAAGATTCATGTGTAATAAATAAAAATTTATTAAGAATATTATCAACAGGATATGTATCTTACTTTAGAGGTGGTAATCCAAATGCATATCCATATAAAAGAATTATAGTTTTAGAACACAAAATGTCATCTTATCAAAAGGAACAATATATTAATGCTTTACGTTCAGATATTCAAAAAGATTCTTCTATGTATTCGAAGTTATTAAAAGGAGATGAATTTTTAATAAAAAATGAAGTAAGTAATCTTAGTTTTACTGAAAAAGAAGATGTAGTATCAGGAATATATGTAACTACACAGCAATTTTCCAATATTGCATTACCTATTGTTAAAAGTGATGTAATTGATAATATGTTATCAAAGAATACACAATCACAAATTAAATCTGGGTTGGATATATTTAAAAAGGACCTAAAAAAACTAAAGGCACCAAATTCAGAAATTGTTTTAAATTATATTAGAGAAAAAGGATATTCTGAAAAGTTTGTTAATATAATAGATTTAAGTTTAAAATGTAATGGACCAGTTTTTATTTTTTCTAACTGGTTACAATTTGGTGTTGAATCTTTATCAATAATATTAGATGCATGTGGATTTAAAAAATTTCCAGAACCAGCAGGGAAAAATGGCATGAGATATTTTGTTTGGAGTTCAGAAACTAGTACAGATAAAGAATTAATTAGACTAGCAAAAAATACATTTAATTCTATTAATAATAAAGATGGTTCTTTAATAAAGATTATATTAGGAACTCGCTCAATTATGGAAGGTGTTTCATTTAAAAATGTAAAACAGGTTCATATAACAGATCCATGGTGGAATGAAGCACGTATTGAACAAATTTTAGCACGTGCGGTTCGTTTTTGTAGTCATTCAAATTTACCATTAGAAGAACAATATACTGATATATTTAGACATTATAGTGTTTTACCTATGTTACCAGATCCAGATGTAGTTGAAATGTTACAAGATTCAATTGGGATGAAAAAATTTAAAAATTTTGATTCTTTAACTATTGAACAAAAAATGGTGTCAAGTGCGATAAAAAAATTTCAAATAAATAATGAATTTGAAGAAACATTAAAACAAGTTGCTTATGATTGTGATTTAAATAAAAAAGGTAATATAATTAGATTAGAAGAGAATGTGCGTCCATTAACAAATGGAAAATATCAGATATATTTTAAGAATACAAAAACATTAGAAAATTTTGTAAGAGAAGGTATACCAGATAATTTAACATTCCAACAAATTTTAGATAGAACTTATTCATATCCAAATGATACAAGTTTAGAAATTAAATTTTATGAAGTACAAATTGATAGTAATAATCCAGATATTTTTGTAAGGGTTATAGATGAAGATACAGGAAAATTTAATATACTTGAAGAACCGAATATTAATAAAAATTTAACAATGTATGAAAATATAAAATGTTGGAATTCTGATTTAACATTAGAAAAAATATTTGATAAAATGAATCTAAATCCAGATAATCATGATATAATAAGTTATTTTATGAGAATTAAAAATAATTTTGATTTATATCCAATTTTTAGAAAAGAAATATTAGGTGAAAAAAATTTAGGACCACGTATAGAATTTAAAAATATCCAAAAGTTATTAAAAGGAAAACAAAAGTTAATAAAATGCTTAACTGCTTTATCTGAATCTGATTTAACACCAAAAATTCAACAAAAACAACTAAAAAAATTATTACAAAGTACTGAATTAAAAAGTAAAATAAACTCAAAAATTATTGATATTGTATATAAATATCGTTATTTACCAGAAAATATGATTGAAAAATTACAGGAATTAGATTCCAAATCGTTAAATGAAATATTAAAAGAAGCAGAATATTATTATTCTCAAAGACAAAATACAGATGAAGAATAGACGTACAACTTTAATAAATTTTACGTATTAATTAATTTAAAATTAAAAATAAATAATAATAATAATAATAATTATTAATGTCTTCTGAAAAAACTGCTGAAATGTTCAAAGATAAAAGTGAAGAAGAAATTATGAATTGGATGATAAGATATATGACACCTGAACAAATTAAATCATGTTTTGAAGGAGAAATGCCTGATGATGTAGGTGTTGAAAAAGAAGTTAAAAAACTTGAAGTTAATGATCTTAGAAAATTTTGTGCAGATAAAAGATATATTATTCATAAAATAGAAGATAATAAAGTCTTCTTTTGGTATTATCTAGTTAAAAATCAAAAATGGTTATATTCAATTGAACCATTAGAGAATTTTCCACAAGCAATGGGTCAGAATGCTGATGAATGTGGGCAGGATACAAATGTTAATTTAGATTTTAAACAAGATTTAATTGAAGCATATAATGAAAATTATACTATTCCTAGTGATAAATTTGATACAAGTAATCCTGGTGAAAATCAATATGATATTTTTTCAAAGGTTAAACAAGAATATGATACTCAAGGAATTAATGAAGATTGGAAAGATACATTACTTATTGCCTTAGATATTCAAAAAAAAGTACCAGTTTTATCGAAAGAAAAAGAAATAATTAATTTTTCTCCTGTATTAATTGAAAGTGTAACTTCAACTAAAGTTAATTATTATTATTTAATAAATGATGGAGGTGAATTAAAATTTGTTGAAGGTAATATATCAATTGATAAGTTTAGACAAGATATAATTGAAATTATAGATGACTTAAATTTACAAATTGCTCAACCTGGAGAAGCATCCGCTGCAACTGCCAAAACACCTGAAGAATGGAAATTAGAAATTAGAGAGGCTGCAAATGAAATTTATTCTTCTGATTTAGAAAGAATAAAAGAAATTTATGATAAATTTCCTTTATCAAAAGATTCCAAATTTTTTATGAAAAATTTGTTTACTGATTCTGAATTTGGAAATAGATTTGGAAAAACAATAGATTTAAATTCAGTAAATTTGTCAGAATATGTTAAAATGAAATTTGGGACAAATACAGCAAGATTATTTAATGCTAAAGTATTATCAAATAAGTTTGGAACACAAACAATTGCTTTAATTGCTAAATAAATTAAATTTTTAAAAAAATTAATAACTATAATATTATAATGATACCAATACAAATAACAAATAATCAACCAAATATCATAAGTAACTTACAAAGTAACTTACAAAGTAACTTACAAAGTAACTTACAAAGTACAAATATGGGTTCAGGATTTGGTTTAGTTAATGGAAAACGATCAACATTTTGTAGAGGATTTAATGGAAATCTTAATTCATGGTACTATGGATTATCACCAGAATATAAACTAAAAATGGAAAATATGTATAATAATATAGGTATATTAGCACAACTTGATACTGTAAATAGTCCTTATTATACACAAGTTCAAGTAGATGAAAATTATATAAGATTTTTACAACAAATAACAAATTGTAATTTAAAAAGTATTCAAAATTATTAAAATAAATTTTGCAATAGTATTATATATGATAACTTTATTTTTAGACCATCCACGTAGTGTATGTTTAACATATTATGATCATTTTAAATTATCCATGAAATTTAGTTA
>JGI10211J14876_10000611_pt1 | contig 15376 bp, 35 predicted proteins | sample Etolagsediment_FD_14876 | JGI IMG/M metagenome (IMG submission 14876)
CCCGGAGAGACTACGATAAAATTGGCTATGATCGGAGCGATTATTAAATATTTATATCTGAAGATAAAATTGGCTATGATCGGAGCGATTATTAAATATTTATATCTGGAGATAATATTGGCTATGATCGGAGCGATTATTAAATATTTATATAAATTGGCTATGATTGGAGCGATTATTAAATATTTATATCTGAAGAAGGTGAAATGATGGTAAGAATGATGAATGCTAAATGGAAACCAAGAAGGGATGATTAGATGAATTGGCGATATTTTCACAATGGAAAGGTCCATTGTCCGAGATATAAGGAACCCGTCTATCGTAAGATGTGTATTGATTGCGGTTTCAAAAAAAGCATAGACATAAGAAATGCCAGGGTTAATTGTGAGTTCAAGGAACCAGGGAAGGTGAATTAGATGGATTGTTTATTTTGCAAAGATGAAGTTAATAACAAGAATATGGCCAATACATTCATTGGATTTCCGATGTGTGGCGATTGCCAATCGACGTGGTGGAAGGTTTACAACAAATTTGAACCATTGCCCGATTCAGAATCTATTGAATTCCCCCGAAAATTAACGCTCACTGAATTTAAAATCTATAGAGAATATCTTAGTATTATTAATGAAACGGATCTGGATATCGAAATAGAATATAAAGCATATTGTGGTTTTTTAGAGTTTGTAGATCCAGAACATATTAAAGAATTTTATGCCGAAGGATATATAACCATTGGAGAATGGAGATTATGGTTCGATCTTGCAATATCCAAGGCTAAACAGAAAAAAAAGAATGTGCGTGAAATACTTAATTGTACTGATGGAACTGGTTATGAATTACCTTATTATGATCGTTTTATACAGAAATATTTGGTATTAAAGAATAATCCTGAAAAGATTGTGGAGATCGGGACCAGGCATTTTCAAAAACAAACTTCTGTGAGAGATAAATTAATACAGCAACAAAGAAGGCGTGAATTGCATTCCCCTAAATTATATAACTTTGATATTTTCATAAAGAAAAACGATCTTAAGTTAGATTTTAAAGATCAAGGGATCCATATTAAAGATATTCCGGAATGGGCAAGAAAAATATTAAAGCATACGAAATCCAGAGAATATAGATTCCGTAAACTGAAAGGTGATAAAATATCACTTACAAAAATAAGATATTATGAGGGGAGATATCTTAGACCACGGCGTAGAGCCTGCAATCGAAGAAGATATATAAGGTGGGGTGTTAATTTACATAGTAGGAAGCTTTTAAAATATAAGCATTTTATTATTCATTATATAGTTGAACTTTGTCGAATGAATGAAATCGAATTAACTGATCATCAAAAAGAAGTATTATTGGATGCATTTAAACTCTATAACTCCGAATATAAGATCCGAAAACAATTGGAAAAAAACCAAATAACAGATCCTTTGGTGAGGGAATTGGTCAAATTACCAATTATAACGATAATGCTGATAGATACAAAATTTCACGAAATCAGTGTTTTGGATATACTACAATACTATAACGAACACCAGGAACACATAACCGATTTTATGGAGGCTGAAAAAAATGGATAATGAAAAGATTAGATACATAGAATTTGTGGCTGGACACAAAGATGAGGATGTGTCCAAGGATGAGGCTACTGAGAAGGTCGAAAAGGCAATGAAGGACGGCGATTATGTAGCCATAGAACAAGAGGACGGCAAGACCGTTACTTCCGTGGATATCGAGAACGAATCCAAGAAGGAGGCCAAGGGAGATAAGAAAAAAGAGGCCAAGATCAAGAAGGAAAAGACAAAGAAGGCCGTGAAAAATGGGAAAGAGATCAAGCAGATTAAGCCCGTATCAGGTGGGTAGATGAAGGTCCACTTTGCATTTATAAGAGGGAAATCCTTGACTATGGTGGATACCCGATGCGGGACCACGGCTCCGGTTTCCCAATGCAGGGAGATGGGCACAACACAACCAGACGTTGATTGCAAGAATTGCTTGAAATGTCTGAATTCCGATTATATGACCGAGAATCAGAAGAGATTGATGGGTTATATTAGATGATCACGGAATATATGATGCATAGGTTTGGTTGGGCCGATATCTGTTATTTCGGCCCCAGGACCTTCTTTCAATCCCTGAAATGGGGGGAAAGGTGGCATATAGGAGTTTGGACCGGGCCTCAGAATGATTTGTTGTGCCTAAAACCCTGTAAAACAAATGAAGAGTGTGAGATCTGGTTATCCCCCGGAGGGACTACGATAAAATTGGCTATGATCGGAGCGATTAGTAAATATTTATATCTGAAGAAGGTGAAATGATGGTAAGAATGATGAATGCTAAATGGAAACCAAGGGGGAAAACAAACGAACATTTTGACCATTTTGACATTGTGGGGATTATGCCAAATCTTGATGAGGTATATCTTCATTTCGACAATGAGAAACGGAATAGGAGTTTTGAGATAACATTCACAACAGATGAAGCAGAGGAATATGCCAAATATCTTTTCAGAGCAGTTAAGAAGCAAAGGAAGATACAGAAAGTACGCAAACATATGCTAAAAAATGGTAGATATTTGAAGTATGAGAGTGAAGATGAATGACGGAAGATACGGAAGCCGAAGATAAGGAAGAGTTACCAGACCCAATAAAGAGATTAGCAGAAGCCATTGAAAAGAAAGGTTCGAAGATATCTTTTTCTAAGAACTGTATTTCGGGGTTTGTTGGAAGGGATAAATGTCAATGCTGGAGGTGTAGGGGGGACAGAGATGAAGAAGTTACTAAAGAATCGGAAGCCTTAGCAAAACAAAATAGAAAGAAACATGACCAGAGAATGATGAGAAAGGTGGCTAAAGAATGACTGATGATACGGAAGAGATTACAATAGGAGTATGGTTTGATACTTTACGTTGTATCGAATGCTTTAAATCTATGTCATCTGAAGAAGAACTAAAGGAGCATTATGCCGAGTACCATCTTAGGGGCTAAAGAATGACTGAAGACTTATCGCCAGAGGAAGAAATGATTGCGCAATACAATTATGAATTGGGGCAAATCGTTGCTATAGAGGATATGTCAAAAGATTTCAGAAAAAATGCCGGAGAGTTTTTTGCAATGGAGAATGATAATTATGCAGATATATATCGAAATATAGCTGTAAAACTTAAAGTCAAAGCGAAAGAAGCGAGGGAGAGATTCGATAAAAAATGGCCTAAGGAGTGATTAATATGGGTGAAGGATTGAGTTTCATAGCAATACGAAAGGATAAGGCAGAGGAAGCCCCAGAGGCAGTTAAGAAATTTACAAAGGATTTCTGTACCACGGATATAATATTTGGGATTGAATGCTATGTTGCAATCGGTTCTGATTATGGTAAATGTGCGTGGTATGACATGCATGATGAAGAGTATCAAGAAGGGTTAACACAAGATGAGATTGATGATTGTGGGATATGGACCTGGTTTGATAACAACCCCGAAATAGTGTTTAATTACGATTGGATGTGATTAATATGCCTACTATGAAAACATTGGCTGAGGTTAAGGAAGAGGTGAGATGTGGGTTTGGTAAGTTCTGCTCTGATAATTGGGGTGGAGTCTGTAAAGGTGGCCTTACCTGTAAGCATAGGGTAACTAAAGATTCTGGTGATGTAAATGAGTGAGAATAAAGACCCTTATACCCACAAATATGAAGGTTATTTTCATAATCATATAGGAATAACTTGCCCTAATTGTGGGGAGTATACTAGAAACGTAGAATCTGATGGTTATGGATATCACGAATGGTTTTGTGTTGGCTGTAATACACATTGGACTCAAGCACAATTATATACTTGGATGATCGATTCAATCCTGGACCTTAAGAAAGAATTAGAAAAAATTAAAAAATAATTGGGGGATAATTATGGATGAAAAGATGGAAAAGCATTATGATCTGGTTATAAAATCAAGTATGATTAATTGGTGGTCAGTGATCAAACATCTGGATATTCCAATGCCTAAGACCAATATAGTAGGATTGACCAATAATGATCGTAGATCCTTATATGGTTTGATAGAAAATGAAAAACTCCCTGATGCTTTGAAAAAGGAATTATTGGATGCTGCAAATGACATAGGGTATCCATTATTTATGAGATCTGATCAGGGATCCGGGAAACATCAATGGAATGATACCTGTTTTGTTAAAGATGAAACGAATTTAATTAATCAATTGGGAAAACTTATTGATTGGCATGGTAGCTTATTTCCCCCTATGCCATTCGGAGCTATTGTATTCCGTTCATATATCGAGATGGATAGTAAGTTTTGTGCTTTTGAGGGGCTTCCTATTGCAAGGGAACGCCGATATTTCATCAAGGACGGCAAGATCGACGATCATACACCATATTGGCCGGAAGATGCTATCAGGTTCTACAATTCAACAAAGGAATACGAAGATGCCCCCTGGAAGGAAATGCTCTCAGAATTGAATAAAGAGGCCCCTGAAGAGATCGATCTATTATCCGGATATGCCCTGGAGGTTGCCAAGCATTTCAAGGAATACTGGTCCGTTGATTTCTGTAAAGCAAAGAATGGAGACTGGTATTTGCTGGATATGGCAAGGGGGGAGGTTTCCTGGAATCCAAAGAACGATGAAAAAGAAAAGGAAAAAACATCCAAATTTTTGGAAGAAATTAATATATGGAATTGATTGGTGATGTATGATGGGGCTACCTTTACCAAAAGATTTCGCAAAAACGCTAACAATTCCTAAAAAATCAGTCAAGGAAGAAAAAGAAAAATTCAAATGTCGATGGTGTGGGCGTGAGTTCGAAACCAAACAGAAAAAGAACAACCATATGAAAAAGGATCATCCGGAAAGATGGAGGGGAAAGCGATAATGTCACGATATTATACAAGCTGGAAGGATAAGCTTTGGGTGATAGTCACTGATCCGCTTGGGAACTTCGGAGTGATGGAGATCCAGGAATTGCCTAAAAGACCTATTAACTTCTTCGAAATAGGCTCTGGCGAAGCCGGTCCAAGTTTTGAAGAGGAATTTATCAAACGAGCTACCAAGGTCTTGAACGGTCAGATCGATATGGAAGAGATCCAGATTATTATAAACGATGATGGGGGATTCAATATAAATGGTTCAATGCATCTGGATTAATGTTGCTCATAATCGCCACCAGAATGGTTCATTCGAGGGTAAATTATACGCTGTCCAAATAGGAGAAGTATTGGGGATAAGTAGCCCATTGAATCCCGAACCTTGTGATTATATCTATGAAGAGGATAAGATCTATTATGAGATTGGTGGTGTCTGGATTACAGTATATAGAAAGATCGAATGGTATGGTAACTGGTGTTGGGATCGGATTGCAATTGATATATATGATGTTACTGGACTTTTACAATTCCTTAAGCAGCAAATGACCTGGGATGTTGATATGGGTGATGAGATAATAACAAGTTTGTTTGAGAATGGGAATATCAAACCCGATTATCTTGTCAAAGCTATCAAGCAGAACAAAAAGGAGAGGAAAGAAGAAGCCAAGAATACCAAAGTATCTGGAGAACTACTTGAATTAGGAATGGGGATTCAAAAATGGTGGATAACATGACAGCCGAAGTGTATAAGGAAATAAAGGAAGAAGATTATAAAGTATTCAAGAATTGTGAATATAATCAGTGTATCTGTAATAAATATAGATCTTCTATATGTGATTACATAAGTTCCGTGTTAAAACGAACTCGGTCCCAAACAAGAGCGGATAACGTTTCATTTGAATCTTTTTTATATCTTCAATTACGCCATATCGAAGAATTTAAAATTAAACAGACTAAAATCAACAAGATTGATGATATGATTAAAGAACTTAGAAATAGAAATCCTTATCCTAAAGAGGTATTTATAACAAGAACCAAAACACAATGGAATTCCTTTCATAATGCTTTGGAAAAAGAATTGGGTGAGAAGGGGGATGGATATCTCGGATCGCATTCCAGGGATGTATGGAATAATTGCTGTAATGAACTTGAAGAAATACTAAACGGGTTTGTCAATGAAGAAATAGAAATAATTCTGTTATCCAAAGATACCTCGCATACCGGGGATGAAGATAATCTTTATTATATTCGGGGTTGTCCAACGGTTAGATCTAAGATCGATTATGATTCTGGAGAACCCGTATTGATCGATGGATATTTTAGATTAACAGAAATTAAGAAGATCCCAAAAGAACCAGGTGAGGAAAGATGGAAAAAATAATCAAAAAAGAGCATCTACAAGAGGCTATTAACTTTCTTAAACAAAAAAAGATCAATGTTGAATTGGAAGACGGCTTGGATTATTATAAGCGGGAACTTCGAAGGTTCACAGTTTCAGGATCCGGGAAATTTATTGCATTCACGGAGGGGGATGAAGATCCAGAATATTTAATCGCTGATGTTGTTTGGGATGATTTAGAAATCATGGCTGTTGATAACCTTGGAAAGTGTAAGTACTTCGATTTTGACGATAATGAAAGAACCATCGAAGAACTCAAAGCCATTAAGCTTGGAAAGGAACTGAGCCTTAGAAAAGCTATTGAATTGGATATGCCCCCCTGGTATATTGCTGATGTGTACCAAAAGAAACTGATAGATTTTGGAAGTGATTAATTGGCTAAAAAAACGAACAATTATGGATTAGGTGATGGATCGTGAACATCAAGATAATAGAGACAATTGGACCTGAGAATGTTGTATTTGATTTTAAACCAATAAATCCAGGAATATATGAGGCTCATTTCAATAAAAATGGAGCTGTATCTGTATATAATGATGATGGCGTAAAAATAGGGGTTAAATTAAATGAATTTTTGTTTTTATCCAAAGAGGATCTATTTGAATGGATAAAGATAGTCGAACCTGGTTATCCTGGAGTCATTAAGGATGATAAACCCATTGACGACCCGGTTGATAAATATAAGGATTTTTATAATCAAATTATCCAGCTACATAAAACAGGTGATATGGATCGGGTATTTGAATTTATTAGTGTATTTAAATGGATTAGTGCTTATGAAAGGAACGTGGTTAGATGACGAAATATATATCTCAAGAAGAATTACAGGAAATGCTCAATATGGAAGAGTTTCAGGGCCTTATATCTGAAATGAATGAATGCAATGTAGATCCATTAAAAGGGTTATCTTATGTGAAGGCTATCAAATCAGCCTTCAATCATTTGAATATAGCTTTACAAAAAGAATATGATATTAGAACGATTGTTCAGCTTCATATAACATTTGTAGGGAAACCCGAAAACGAACAAAAATACCCTGAGATCTCCGATTTTACCACAACATAGGGGTTATAAGGAAAAAATATATTAGGCACAACAAATATAGTATTATAGCGAAAGGTCGGTTTTAACATTCATTATACCTGATCTGTGAGTATCACCCTTTTTCCGGCCTTTCCATCTTTGACATTAATTTTAAATATCAATAGATCGATTATGTAAATCCCAGTACTTGGGGGGAAATGAATACTACGCTTGATATTGATTTAATGACAAAACCATTTTCATCCTTGATAGGCGAAGACTCCAATTTCTGTAATATGTATAGAGTAGAATCCTATTCCCCCCTTCTTATTTTCTAATATTGAAATACCCTTGATTTCAATCGACAATTATTTCTTCCGGGCCAATATGTCCAAGCATTTGGATGAATTGTAAGGTCACTCCTGATCTTCCAGGTTCTATAGTCCAAGGAGCCAAAATTTCACAGGTGATTATATCACCTTGTTTAATTTCATAATTTGGGTTTCCTTTATAGACCGCTGGTTTTTCCAACTGATTACTATATAATTCTATTTCTCTAAATGGAACACGATATCGCTGAAATATAACTGTTGGCATAGATATTTGATGATCCCCCAATGTTCGATAATAAATAATTTTTTTCAATTGATTCTGCCCCGCATCCCAACATCTCAGAGATATAAATACAAAATCTTCCCAATTAGATATTCTTGGTTTGTATAATAAATGAATATCAAATGTAGGCCCAATTGTATCATCTATTCTTAAATTCGGATGTTCAATATTTAACGTGCCCACAATACTCCTTGCACCGGGAGTATTTTGTACATTAAAAATCATATCAATTTCTTTCACATGTCGGATGGCCATAGCCTTACCTCCTACTTTCCCATAGAAAAGCAATATATGATTAACTATTTGATTAATAAAATTTTTCCTTTATTGAACAACGAAATAAAATTGTTTCGAAATGGAGTTGTTGCGATTGCAAATTTTTTATTATTGTAAAACCTTTTTGACAAAATATATATTTTGTTAAATGAACGTTTTACTTTTTAGAGTGATATATGATAAGCCCAACATAATACAGGCATATTGTCCATTAAAAATTTGACGAAACACCGGGATTTACGTGTCGATTTACTATTTCCGTGGCCTGTAAGATTTATAAGGGAAATCAGCATTACCCATAACAATGAAAGGGATGCTTCCAAAGTATTTACCTTTGGTAGACTTAAAAAAATTACTCGATGCCCCTTATCAATCAAATGTTCGGGATCGATTAATTCTCCGATTAATGGCAAATGCCGGACTTAGAGTATCAGAGGTAGTAAGCTTACAAAAGAATAATTTTCGATTTGATGAAGAGAAATTATTTGTGACGGGGAAAGGCAAGAAATCCCGGATGATACCTTTAACTCATCCGGATCTCTATCGATTAGCAGAACAATATACAAAGGATATGAATCCGGAGGATCTTCTTTTTGATCTTGAGAGGCAATCTATCAATGCTCTTGTGAAACGGTACGCGAAACGTGCCGGTATCCTAGAAAAGGTTCATCCTCATATGCTGCGTCATAGTTTTGCCGTCTATTCGATTAAGGAAGGGATGGATATTCGGAACCTTCAAAAGATCCTTGGACATTCTTCATTGAACAATACTGCAATTTATTTAGATCTTACAGGGGAAGATCTAATCCAAAGCTCAAAGAACCATCCATTACCATATTAGGGGATATTATGGCAAAAGTATACAAGGTTGATGAAAATAGATTAAGAAATCATATTCATTATTTGAAAAATAGTAATAAATCAGTAGACCTTATTCTAAATACATTTATATTATGTATTAATATATTTGTACTAATAACATGTTTTGGTATGATATATTGGTTGGTATTTATTTTTGGGTTAATGGCAATTATTTCATTAACGGCCTGGATTACTTATCAATTGACTGCAAAACATTTTAAACAAAAGGAACTTGATATTATTAAGAATGGGGGTAATGATTATTTGATTGAAATTGGACGCATTAGGAATAATGATATTATCCAGAGGAAAATCAAAAACAAACGTCGAACAGGGCGTGTTGTGGTACTCTAAGGTGAAATAATGCCGATACAAGTTAAGATCGATGATAAAAAGCTAAGTGAAAAATTAGGAGTTTATGCTCCTTTTATAATTACTACTATCGAAAATTTATTGAAATCCATACTTTCTCAACCCTTATATGTCGATTTTATTCATTCCAAAAAATTGATTGTTAAAATAAATATGGAGGATGCTGACGATGGTGCAGAATATGATCCGGAAGATAAATAATGAAGATCTATTAAATTACAACAAGGTCTTTGAAGGGGACCAATATAGGCACATTAAAGTCCATTCCATTGGTGAAAAGGGGGACGGTATAGCAAAATTACAGAATGGAATGGTCGTAATAATAAAGGATAAGAATGTGAGAAAGGGGCAGGTAATCAATATCGAGATTACCACTGTTAAAGACAAATTTGTTTTTGCCAAAAAAATATAAGTTTTAGGGGGATCAATTTGAGTAATGGAACTACTGATAAGAAATATCTTACGGCAAAACAGCTCAATAGATATTTGGGGGGTATCGATCAGCTCGGACATGTTTGCGTTATCCGCTTATTGATTAATGCAATACCTTTGAATGAGATTCGGAAATTAAGACTCAAAGATGTTAAGGCAAATTCAAAAATGATACGTTTGAAAAAACCTAGAAGAAAAGCAGAAATTGATGTTGTTACGCATTCTTTGTTAATACAATATATTGATAGATTAGGTAAAGCCGGGGAAAGAAAGCTTAATAAGAATTCGAAAATATTTACTTATACTGAAAGGACAATACGTTTATTCATTAAAGAGTATGCAACGGGTTGTGGATTCAAGTTCGAAGTAAATCATAGAATGCTATTCAATACATTCTGGATTATTCATCTGTCCAAAGAAGATTTCCAGGATTGGACCGTTGTGAATTATGCAAACCATTTAGGTAATAGTAGTCTGGATTATACTCAGAATCAGATGGACTATTTCAAGAATGAGATCGAGAAATTACAATCTAATGAACAATAATTATTTACCTGGTTATTTACCTATAAGTATCGTGAAAAATGCCATCGTTCTGATCAAAGTTGAATCCAAGCAATTTTATTGGGTCCTTCAGGAACTTAAAAAGATAGTTAAAAATGATGATATCCATATGTTGTTTGGGGAATATGATTTATTGCTTCGAATGGAACCAAAAGATATATGTAAACTGGCCGATAAATACATCCTTCCCTTGAAAGAAGTAAAGGAAATTATGATTTTAATCTAAAATTAAAGTTACTATTGGTTACTTTTTCAATACTTTTATATAATATGAATAACATAACGTGATAATGTAGAATGGGTTTATAGGAAGCATCCCAACTTTCCCTGAAAAAATAATGCGTAAATGCATTATATAATTTTCCCCACTCTACAACCTTGAAGGGGGCTTTTTGCCCCCTTCACTCATTAAAAACACTTGAAACCACATTCGCTGTTTCTACAAAGCAAAGAAAGAGGCACAACAGAATAAAAATAAAAAAGGTTGATATTATGAACGACACAGATCTATTATGCGTGAGTTTCAAATGCGGAGAAAGCGTCTATGGTGATCACATAGAGTTTCAGGATGATAAGGTTCTGACATACCCGAATGGTAAGAAGTCTCTCCCGCAACGAAACAACAGAAAGAACCTGGTGAGTATATCTATGGAGAACCGCCGAGAGATGGAAAAGAGATTGGTTTCCGAAGTCGAATCTTTGAGAAATCTTAGCTTCGATATTCGGGATGATGTAGAGAATATGTATCTCCAGAAAGGCCGAATAACAGCGTATGAAGCCGTGTTGAATACCTGGTTTCCTAATTGGGAAGAAAAGGAGTGATACTATGAAATGCGAAAGAGTTCCACATATGGAAATAATTAAGAATCATCCGAGCCGTATCATATTACGCATTGATATAAAAGAGGGAGGTATACAAAGCGGCTACAACGAGCATTATACTATACATTCGGATGTTTTGGCTTGCTACAAGGATTTTGTTGAACGGGTTAATAAAGAACCTGGTATACCGAATTGGTCCACGTTTGATTATGTAATAACGAATGAAAAGCTCGATATTGCGAAGGGTCTTGAAGGAAAGAATTTTCCGGTGATGGAATAGAAGGGATGATCAAATGAAAAGATATAAGGAGAGAGACAAAAGGATAATCGATGCCGGTTTCAAAGAGTTACAAGACGAACTTGATAAGCGTTTCAAAGAGTTACAAGACGAACTTGATAAGCAAAAGAAGAATTGGGAAAAGAATCGAGACAAAAAGGCTTGGGTGAATATTGAGTTTGAGCAGATGGAGATGGAAATAGACAAGACGGTGGAACGGCTCAAGAACCTTGGTATGATTATTGAGCATTTATGAGGATTAATAAATAGTGATGACTATGAAAACATATGTATTTGAAATACAGGCATTGATAAAGGTTGCCATAGATGCTGAAAACCTGGAAGAAGCAAGGTTGTTTGTAGTTGATAATCTTCATTCGGGAGACTATGATGATAGATTAAATATGGGAGCAATTGTTTCTAATGGAATTCAGGTTGATTAATAATTAAATGGGGTATTAAATGACGCATATAATTGTAATGACTGATGATCAGTACGAAAAGTGGGATGTGAATGCTGCTGTATTCTATCATAGACAAACTAAAATAGAGCCTAAGAAAGCAATGGGGAATATTATAGAATCATCCATTACTATACCTGAGGATATTATAGGCTATGATGAAAAGCTTAGAGAGGCAAACAAACTTCTAACAAGACTGGAACAACTTGTAGCAATTTATGATCTCGAAAACGATGAATCGACCCATATAACATTGAACAGGATAAGAGATCTACTTTATCCAGTGGTATCAGCACTGGATGAGGTATATGGAAAGAAGTTGGAATAAAAGGATATAGTGATTAATATGGTCGATTCATATTATTCTGGTAATGAATTCACAAAGGTGGATGTTGTTAAATATTTAGCTGAACATCTTACTGATAAACAAAAGGAAAAAAAGAAGATCCCTAAATATTACAAACCTAAACTCAGACATGAAATATTGAGTCAATTTCCCTGGCGTTGTCCAATTTGTTTTCAAAAATTTTTCATAAAAGAACAGGCCGAAGAATGTCTTGATAAATGTTGGGATGAAATACCTGAGAAAGTTTGGGCCGAAATTGAAAGGATTAAGATTGCACCAAAGGAAATCGGATCCTGGCAATGGGATCTGGATGATAAACATCAAGATTATTGTGGTGTAGTTTTTTATGATAATGGTGATATAAGTTATGCTTTAAAAAAGAATAACTTTCTTAAATATACAACATTAGAAAAACTCCTTGAAATAATGATGGAAAAGGCAGAAACATTGATATTATTTCAAAAATCTAAACAAGAACTCCCTGAACCACTTAGAAAATTTAAGGATTGTTCTAAATTCAAATCAAAAAAATCTGATAAAATGCCATTCCATCTTATAAAAAACGAATTAGAAGAAATATATAAAAAAAGGTGATTAATTTGAGTAAAATAACTTTATATACATGGGTAAGAGAAAGAAGGAATAAAAAGCGATATCCTGGTACGGGAGCTATGACTGCTTATGAAGAGGGAGCAAAAGCACGATTAAGAAATGATCACTATAGTCCTTATCATAGAACGGATTGCTTTAATGCCTGGGAAGATGGTTGGAGTGAAATGAATATCGAATTATCAAAAGGAACGATCATAATCTGTTCCTGTTGTGGATCTAAGATCAAGGAATGATGCCAGGTAAAGTAAAGGTGTTATAATTTGACACATAAAACCTTGGAAGAAGAGATTATTCAACTATTCAAGAAGCGTGGACTTGATGTTGAAAAGATCGGTGTGAAATCAAGATCCGAAGAAAAAGGTTTTATTTGGTCCATACATGCTAAACCAGATCTTAATAAGAATAATGATCATTCTATAAAGGGGGATAAGAATGCGGAACACGGAATTGATCCAGGAAGTTAGATATTTTATCCGGTGTCCATATTGTAATCAAGAAATGGAACTTAATGGGGAACAATCAAGTCTTGATATTATTGATTGCCCGTTATGTGGTGAACCTATTAAGATCATAAAATAATGGTGATATTATGAAACTATATGACGAACCGATCAAGTGCCCATATAAGAACTGTGAACATGAGTTTGCCCCGAAAAGAAAATATGAGATGGGGGATGCATTCGTATGTCCAGCTTGTAAAAGGTGGATAAATATTGCTTGGGACCCGGAGGATGGTTTACTTCAACTAAAACATGAAGATTATCGAAAATGGTGGAGTTCGGGGGGGAAAGAGATCTATTACTACGAAATAACTAAAAAAATGAGGGGATCTGATGGAGAAGATTGAGAAATTATCTAAAGAAGATATATTAAAGAATTCGTTTAGATGTGGTATTTTTAAGGCGATTCAGGAGAATCCAGGTATAACATATTGTCAGCTTATGAAAACACTATCCATTTCGTATGGTTCATTATCCTGGCATTTGAAAGTATTATGCTTCAAAGAAATGATTAAGTATAAAAGGATCCAGAATAACAAACGATTTTATCTATTTGATTATAAAGATGCTGAAATCGACTTGACCCCGAAACAAGAAAAGGTACTCGAGATCATAAGAATATATAAAAACGCTACTCAGGCTGAAATTGTACAACAATCCAGATATTCTCAACCAACCGTATCAAGGATCCTGAAGAAATTGTTAGAACTTGGGAAAATCATTGTTCTTTATCCTGATAACTTCAAATATGGTGCAAAATACTTTCTTCGTTGATATTAATGGGTGATCAGCCCCCGGATATAATCGGGTAAACATTTTTAACTATATTTTACTGTTATCTTAATATGTTTCCAGGTAGAGGTAGAAATAAAAAACCTGATGGCCAAGGTTTGGGATTGGGTGGGTATTGTGTATGTCCGAATTGTGGACATAGAGTTTCCCATACTCGTAATACTCCCTGTAATCGAAAGAATTGTTCCAAATGCGGAACAACCATGACCAGGGGTTAAAATTATAATTTAATTTGTATACGCTTGATATTAATGGATAATATCGCCTGGTTAGGCCTAATTCTTAAATATCAGGGCATAAATAAGAATATTGATGGCGATACCTATCTGTACGCTTTGTAAACGCACAGAGACAATGAGGCATCTCTCAGGGAATGTATATGTTTGTGATAGATGCCATTTTATCCAAATTATCAGAAATTAGTGGTATAAATTATAGTATGGCTCGTGTTCTTTGATTAATTCTTTTCTTCAATATCCCCCAAAGTTGTTTGTTTATTATGTTCCAATATTAATTCTCCGAGATAACAAGCTACCTGGGGGACAACGGCGTTTCCTAAACATCTAAGTCTGTCCACTCTGGAGGGAACCCCATAAGCCACTCTACCCATAGTGGTGATAGCTGACCGCCTCTTCCACTGATCATTGATTTCTTTTCCTCTTCCGTAATCTGTTCTGATTCTCGAAGAGTCTGAATCATTTCCCTTGAACCCGTTCCCCCGCACATCCCTACTCCCCCTTTGCTTCCCCTGGGGGTCGGGTATAACTTGTTTTTTGCCCTTTTCTGACCCGAAGTTCTCTGCTTTTCCATTGTAGACATGTCCATCATATTCGCCGTTGGTGTCGGATATGTCTGCGGGATCTCGTTTCCATATTCCTCTTCTATTTGATTCATAATGTTTTCTAAGTCTATCTTCACCGCTGCTGAAAGATCCTCTGGTTTTTTGTTGTGAATTCTCCCAATCTTTCCCGATGATCTGTCTGCCATTCTCCTTGTTGGGGTCGGCCAGGTCTTTACCGCCTTTGGAAGATTCATTGACCTTTTTCCACCTTCCTTTAATTGCTCGCTTTTTAGATTCTCTATATGGCAATCCGAGGGTGTTGGGGTCGGCCATTGGTTCTGTTCTGTAGGCGATGATAAATAATCTGTTACGT
>JGI10211J14876_10000612_pt1 | contig 15373 bp, 23 predicted proteins | sample Etolagsediment_FD_14876 | JGI IMG/M metagenome (IMG submission 14876)
TCAAAAAAGACTTGATTGAATCGTGTGTATTAATCGCAATAAATTAAACTTTAAGAGGAGGATTAAAAATTAAAATGCTACCAATGTGGTTACAATGGTCATTATTAGGATTAGGATATTTTATGGTATTATCCTTTTTATATATAGCATGGAAGATGCGTAGGTGGGATAAAGAATGAAATCAATTAAAGAAGATGTAGGAGGTTTTGGAAATTAATCCTTAACGGGAGATTATAATAATTGTTAATAGGCTTACTATGAGAAACTTTAACGCCCTTAAATCAAACTCCAAGCCTAAAGGCTCTACGCATAATGCTGATTCTAATAAATCTTAAAAAACAAAAAAGGACTTTTTATAATCCTTTTCCTTTTTTTGGATGTTCAAGCACATTCATAGGAGGGTTATCCCCAATAGGAATTAAACATTCTTTAATAAATTTTTTACATTCACCCCCTAAACAGTAAGGGTGTTTATCCTTGAACCATGGAGCTGAACTCATTCTTTCATAAATATTTTCAAATGATTCTTTTTTTATATTCCCATAAGAAATTTGAATAAAAGGGCAAGGGGTTACATCACCATATGCAGTAATGTAACAACAAACATCTCCTGCTGGGCAGGAGTAACCACTATAATTATTTTGTAAATCTACTGATACATAACTATTATTCATACAAACTTTTTGAACATACTTAAGATTTTTGTTGTTTAATAATAAACTCATATCCCCTTGAGAAACACCAGAAGGAACTGGATAATCAAGAGTAATAAATATTTTTTTTGTAACTGCAAAATTGATTACTTTATCAAATTCACCATTTTCTATAGTTTCATTAGTTGGGGTAAGCCCAATTTGGGGAACAAGCCCTATTTCCCTAGCAATCATTAATGACTTAACGGCATTATCAAATGCTCCTTTAACCCCTACAATCTCATCGTGTTTTTTTCCAATAGCATGAATGCTTACACAATACCAACATAATCCTGCTTCTTTAAGTTTTAATAATCTTTCTTGATTTGCAAGAATGCCATTTGATATAATTGCAGGAAGAATTTTATTTTTTCTTATTATTTTTATTGTATCATATAACAATGGAGATAAAAAAGGTTCTCCTCCTGCTATCCCCATCATTAAAGGATTATATTTCTTACTTTCTTTAATTATTTTTTCTATGTCTTTTAATGTTAAAAGTTCTTTGTTTTGTGGTTTAAATTTATCTTTACTACAAGAACAAAAATAACAATTAGCATTGCAATTATAATTTAAAGCAATCTCAATATATCTTAAAACATTTTGATGAAGAATAAATTTTTTAAAATAATTTATCCCAATTTTATGTATGGCATAATAATGTCCTTTAAAGTAATTAACCATATTTAATAATCTAAAAATATTTTTAAACATTTTCGCTAATTAAAACAACATATGTTCCTCCTACATACTTAATCAAAAATGTTTTTTCAATGAATGCTTCTAACTTTTTAAAGAAAGGAAGCATCCAATCAGGAGATATAGGTGGCACAAAAGTTCCGTATATTTCTTTATCAATTTTAAATCCAGCTTGGTTTATATATTTTGCCAATTTCTTTGGAGGGATAGCTCCTTCTTCTACTTCTTTATACCCTTTTGATAAACGCATAACTATTTGTCTATAAGGATTTATGCCATTACTTTCACTTATTAACATTACTTTACTTACTCTTCCTAATTCAATTAAAGCTTTATTAGGATAATATAAATGATGTAATAATGCCCTTACTATAACAACATCAAAATATTTATCCTTAAATGGAATATTATAAACATCTCCAACCACAAATTTAAGGTTTGGGGCTGAATAATGTTTTTTAGCATATTCTATTGCTTTATCTGCTGGATCAATTCCAACAATTTCAGTAGCATATTTAGATAGTTCTTTTGTATAATTTCCTATCCCACAACCAATATCTAAAACTTTTTTACCCTTAAGATTTTCATAAGGAAAAATTGTGGTTCCTAAATCTGTTAAATGTTCTTCAATAAAGACTCTTGTTTTATTATTTTTATCAAGGTAGTAGTAGCCTCCTTCTTCAATTTGTTTATTCCATACTTCAATGTTTTTTTCCTTTTCCATTTTTTAGTTAATGTTTTATTTTAAATTCTTCTTTAAATTCATTAATTTTTTCCATATGCCCTTACCACAAGTTCTCCTAAAAATCCAAATAAGATTAGTTGCATACCTATGATTATGCCAAGAACACTCGCTAATAGAAGGGGACTTACAGTTAATCTTATATGGAGAATAAAGAATACTCTAAATAAGATATATAATATTAAAGAAACACTTAATCCCATAATAATTAAACCAATACCACCAAAGAAATGTAATGGTTTCTTTGAATACTTATGCCAAAACATAATCGCCATCATATCAAATAACCCACGCCATAAACGTTTAATTCCATATTTGGTTTTTCCTTTTGTTCTTGGGTGGTGTGCTACCTTTATTTCAGTAATATTGTATCCTTCTTTATTTAGTATAAGGGGGATGAATCTATGGCTTTCTCCAAGTAAGTTAAGTGATTTTATCTTTATTTTGTCAAAGACTTTTAATGTACATCCTGAATCATGAACAACATCTTTTGCGATGATGTTTCTTATTAAACTTGCTATCTTAGATGGTATTTTTTTAGACAATGAATCTTTTCTATTAGCCCGCCAACCACATACTAAATCATAACCTTCATACAGTTTATTAATCATTTTAGGTATGTCTGAAGGATCGTTTTGCAAATCACCATCCATTGTTACAACCATAGGGGTTTTTGCGAAGTTATACCCATCAACAAGTGCAGCAGTTTGCCCTTTATTAACCATAAAATTAATGACTTTAATATTTAAATTAGAGGTTATCATTATATTATTTAATAATTCTCTTGAACCATCAGTTGAACCATCATTAACAAATATTATTTCATATTGATATTTATTTTTTAATGCTTGGGTTATAGATTTAATTAAGGGAATAATGTTTTCTTTTTCATTGTATATTGGGATAACAATAGATAATTCTATTTTTTTATTTGGTTTTCTTATGATTAAAACTTTTGGTTTCACTAAATTAACTTTTAGTTTTTGTGTTTCATTTACAAATTCATTTACTTTTTCAATTATTTGATTCATTTTCCTCTAACCATTTATTAAAAATAATATAAGCCCACAACTGCCTATGATTATCTCTTTTATAATTTAAGTGTTGATTTATAAGTTTATTAATATGTCTATAGTTAAATATTTTTTCTTTTTTGATTCTATCTTCATTTAAGTATGTATCTAAAAGGAATTTTAAGTCGTTTCTTAGCCAGTTTTTTAGTGGGATAGTAAACCCTTGCTTCTCACTATAAAGTATTTGTTTAGGCAGTAATTTGTGTGTTAGGAGGGCTTTTTTAAGAATATATTTTCTATCTAGTCCATTACTTGTCATTTTTGCTTTATACCTCTCTGGAATAGTAGCAGTAAACTCAATAAAGGTATGGTCTAAGAAAGGAGTTCTAGCTTCAAGACCTATTTTCATACTTGCCATATCCACTTTAGTTAAAATATCATCTGGAAGAAAATATTTCCAGTCACAGTAAAGCATTGGATTAAAAAAGCCATTTATCTTATTCATGGATTCTATAGCATCTTCATAAGGATTTTTTATTTGTTTGGTTAATAGAAATTCTTCCTCTTCCTTCCCAAAACAATTCATAAACCTCATTTGGCGATTGTGCTCTGATTCAAGTGCACCTTCACTAAACCTCTTTAGTTTATTTGTAAAACCCCTTACAGATTTAGTTTGTGGGATAAAATCAATAACTTTTTGTATTGTTCTTTTAAATGGAATATGTTTATAAAATCTATCTGCATAATATTGTCCAGCATACCAATCATAACCAGCAAATAACTCATCACCACCATCTCCAGATAATGCTACAGTTACATATTTACTTGTGAATTCACTTACTAAATAAGTAGGGAATATTGAAGGATCTCCAAAAGGCTCATCCATATGTGATGGAAGTTTATTTATTAACCCCATGATTTCTTTTGGAGATACTATTTTTTCATTGTGGTCTGTGTTATATAAATCAGAAACCATCCTTGATTTGTGGGTTTCATCAAAGCTTTTGTTATCTTCATCAAAACCTATTGAAAATGTTTTTGGAACAGGTTGGTTTTCTTCTTGGGCTATTTTTGACATTAATGATACTATGGCACTTGAATCTATACCACCTGATAAGAATGCCCCTAATGGGACATCACTTACCAAACGTTTCTTAACTGATTCTTCAAGCCTAGAAACAATTTCATTCATAAAATAACCTTCATCCATAGTAGAAACATCAAAATTAATATCCCAATAACTTTCTATTTTATATAAATTATTATTAATATATAACATAAAATGCCCTGGTTGTAGTTTGTATACATGATTATATATTGTATAGGGGTTAGGTATAAACTCATAAGCAAAAAACTTATGCACAGCTTTTTTGTTTATTTCCTTTTTGAATAATGGATATTCTAAGAATGCTTTTATTTCTGATGCAAAAAAGAAATTATTTCCATTAAAGTAATAATATAATGGTTTAATGCCTATTCTATCCCTTGCTAAAAGGAATATTTTTCTTTTTGAATCATAAATACAAAAAGCAAACATACCATTAAATTTCTTTAGGCACCCTAAATTCCATTCTTCATAAGCATGAATAATAACTTCTGTATCAGTATCTGACTTAAACTTATGCCCTTTTTTTTCTAATTCTTTTTTTAACTCTTTAAAATTGTATATTTCCCCATTATAAGTTACCCAAATTGTTCCATCTTCATTTGACATTGGCTGTTTTCCCTTCTTAGATAAATCAATAATAGATAACCTTTTATGACCTAAGCATGTATCTTTATCAATGTAATAACCAGAATCATCAGGACCTCTATGAGCCAAGCTATTTGTCATTTTTTTAATTAGTTCTTTATCTTCAAATCCTTTGAATCCAGTTATCCCACACATCTTTTTAACTTGATTACATTATAAATTATATAAATAAAATCAAAACCACAAATAATTAATATTCCTAAGAATATATTATTTATATAATTTGAACAAGTTTCTTTAAATACATAAAGTACTAGCCCTATTGAAAGGATTCCAAAAATAAATCCCATTCCATAACCTAAATTGCTTATTCTTTTTTCTTTTTCATTCATTTTATCCATCCATTTAAACCAAACCAAACCTTACCATACCATACCTTACCGGACAGCACCACACAGCACCAAACCTTATAAATATTAAAGCATATAACCATAGTTATAAACTATATAAATGCCTATTGATAAACCAATAATAGCTAAGATTAAATAATCCCATTTATCCCAAAATTCTTTTATTTTATTTATTTTTTGTTTCATTTTTTGATTTCTTAAATTTTTCAATAAACTCTTTTTTGTATTCAAAGTTAGTTTTATACCCTATACTATTAAGCATTTTTTTCATGCTTTGTAAGTATTGGATAGTATCCTCAAGTTCTTCAAACCAAACATATGCTTTATAATCTTCTTGTGTTATTTTTGGTCCTTTAACCTTAATAAACTTTACTGGATAATTTCCTCGTTCATTTGGTTTTTTTGAAATTAAAACTCTTGTTCTTGGAACTTTTTTTGTTTTTTTTTCAATGGAAAAAAGTCCACCATCAAAAAAGATTATATCCCTACTCTTTAAATCAAATTCGGCAGCTCCATGATTACTAACCCATTTATTTATTATTTTCCTTTTTTGTTTTAAATCCATTTTTTTGATATTTTCTTTCTTATATATAAATTGGTTTCTTTAATATTTCTTTCAGGAATCTTATTATATTTTTTATACTCCCAACAATCAATACATAATCCTCCATGTTTAGCTTCTTTTATCTTTATTTTAACATTACAACTTACACACCTCATGGTCATTTTTTCAGTATCAATTAAGTTACTTCCTGTATCTTTTTCTTTTACTTTTACTTTTTTTAAATTTTTCATCTTATTCGTGCAAGGAGACTCCTTCCTTTAGGTGGTGGTTGTTTACCTTCCTATATTTAGATACCTTACATTTAAAAACATTTGTTTTTATCTAGTTAATTTTATACTCTTTGGCTTTTTTCTTTTTTGATAGTAACTACATTTATTATTAATTATTTGTATTTGGTTTTTAGTACACTTCCAATATTTATTATCTCCTGTATGTTTTAGTTGATAATATTTACAACTTAAACATAGTTTTTCTTCCATTATCTTTTCCTATACCTTAATTCCATTAATGTGTTTACTTTCCTTAAATAATTAACAACTTCAAGACCTTTATCTGTTAATTTTATATCTAATCTTCTTCCTTTTTTTTGCATTATCACCATATTTAATTTTTCAAGTTCTTTTAATACATAATAAATATAACTATAACTTGATCCAGCTGCTTTTGATATATTATAAGCCGTTTTATGATCTTTATCATTAATAGTAATAATTACATCCATCCATCGTGGTTTATAAATTATCTTCTCTTTATTTATCATTTTTCTTTAAATATTTTATAAAGCAAGTATAATAATAAAAACATTGCAACTATTGTTCCTATCATTTTAAATCTTCTATTATAAATTTATATATCAAATATACTACCAAACATGCTCCTAAAATAGCCCCTATCACCTTTTCCTCTTTTTTATTAATTGACAATATCTTTTTTCCCAAGCCTTGATTATATTATTTAAGTTATAATAATTACTTATAAATCTTTTTGCAACTTCAGCCATTTTTCTACCTTCTGCCTTATTATTAAAAAGAAATTCTATTTTTTCAATCCATTGATTATTATCAAAAGGATCAACAATAAAACCAGTTTTCCCATTTTTTATTATATCTAAAGGCCAACCCCTATTAGAAGCAATTATAGGAGTAGTGCCTGATGACATTGCTTCTAAAACAACTCCTCCAAAAGGTTCTTCCCAAATAGAAGGAAACAATAAAACATTTGAAGACCTATAAGCAATAGCTAAGTTTTCTTGGGTAATATTACCTAATAAATGAATTTGTGTAGGGTGTTGTGTTCGGTGTGTTTCAACTTCTTTTCTCAATACTCCATCTCCAGCAATCAAAAGGTTCATTTCTGGGTGTTTATGTAATAAGAAAGGCATAAAACTCATAAGTTGTTTTATTCCTTTATTTACTGCTAGATTACCAACATAAAGAATATAATATTCATCATATCTTCTTTTTTTAAATTTTTTCATGCAATTTGAAAATAAGGATAAATCCCTAGTAATTGGTATTACTATTGAATCAGTAATGCCATTAACATTAAGCTTATTTCTTATACAATTACTATTTGCTACTTTTAAATCTGCTTTATTAAGGAGTTTTCTTATTCTTTTAAGTTCTTGTATTTTATAAAAATTCCAAAGTTTTCTATGCCATTTTTCTTTAGATAACTGTTTTTTTCCGTAAGTATCATATAGCTCTCCATCTTTTGTTATACATGCACTATTAGGACATGCAAACCAATAATCTCTAAAGTTAACAATTATTGGCACCTTCTTTTTTATTCCTACAACTATTGCTCCAGGAGTTGTAAGTCTATCTTGTGCATGAATTAAATCAGGCTTTTCTTTTTTAATTACCTTACCTAAACACCATGAAAGATACCATTGCTGAAGTAAAAATATAGGGAGTTTTAACCTAAATTTAAAGAATTTATAAGTTTTAGCATAAGCACTCCAATCACAAGCTGAAGCTATTATAACTTCATGACCTAGTTTTATAAGACCTTCTACTAAATGTCTTGTGCTTATTTCCGCCCCTCCAAAAGTAGGATGCTCATATATACTTACTAAAATCTTCATTGTTTAATACTCTTACTCTTTTATTCTTACTACCTTTTTTTGTAAACAACCACCACCTAAAGGAAGTGGCTTTAAACATAACTAAATTGTTTGGTTGGTTGGTTTACATCAACCGAAACACAATCAGATATACTGTTGTGTTTAGAAGCAATGTTAATTGCTCCATTTAAATCAGCGTTAAGAGAATAATCACAATGATTACAAACAAAAAAACTTTTGGAACGGGAACCAAGTTCTCCGCAATGGGAACAAGTTTTGCTAGTATTATAAGAAGGAATATGGGGGATGTTAATGTTTATAAAACTTATGGAGGATGTGCAATTCCTCTCCACCCTAAAGGATGGAGTCTCCTTGCACAGATGAGATGAATTAATCTTTTTTACCATTTCCTTTTTCTTCAAGTTTTATCACCTTTTCCTCTATTGAATCTAACTTATTTAATATTTGAACAATCCTAGGATTTATATCTGCAGTAATTCTTTGTTCAACTGAAAAAAATTTCATTTTAACTTCAAGCCATCCTAAACTTAAAACTAAAATAGCAAGAGTTATTACAATAGGAAAAGAATACCATCCTGAGATAGTAAACCCATGAACCTTATTAAAATTGGTAATTCCAAGATAAACAAGGATGGCAGTATTTATAAGAGATATATAACTCATACTCCTTGAAACATATATCTTTGCTAACATTAATTGGTTTCTTAACCAACTTGCTTTTTCCTTTATATTAAAATTATTTTTCATATCATTTCCTTATTTATAAAAACCTTGCCATACCTTACACAATACTTAACCATATTTTACAAATATTATTGGGTAAAAAACAGCTAAATCTAAATCTAGTTGTTCATATGTTTCTTTATTCATTCGTCTCATTATAATAGCTAATTTATAACTTTCTAATTCTTTCTTAATGTGATCAAATTTAGAAATTGACCAATCATAATATGTTTTATCATTTTTAGCTTTTAAATGAGCAAGGTTTATTTTTTGGATTATAGGATCATTATTAAGATTAACCATCCCTTTTAATATATTCATTTTTTTTAAAAAGTCATTATCATCTAAAGATTTTGTATTCCTAATATTCTTATAAATATTCATTGCTTGAGACTTTTGATGAGATGTTTTATCATCTCTATTTAAATACATCTTCCAAATTAGGTCTGTTGGCATTTTAATCTAAAGTTTTTAAACTTTATAAACATTTTCATAAATTTTAAAACCATTTATAGTTTTATGTAACAACTTCATATTAGGCATTTCATGTCGTGTGATGATGTGCTGTGACTTATGTGTGGGGTGCTCTGGGTCTTCTACATACAGGTTATTATTTATCCACACCCCCATTATGGTGGGGAATACTCTCCCTATATCTTCACATAAAACTGTTTGATTTGCTTTTTCAATTCGCCCATCACAATCCCTTTTATCAATGATTATGTTAGTATTATGAGGGATATTATTATTCACCCACTTACCAAATTGCATTGCTTCTCCCTTTTCCCAATTATATGCATTAACACTTATTATAATCATACCCCCATAACTGCATATTATAGATATAATTATTAAATAAAATAAAACCTCTTTTAATGTAATTTCAGTTAATAGCAACATTATAAATTCATAAAGTAAAATTGTTGATATGACAAAAGGAAGATATAACCAAGATAAACTTCCTAGCTTCATACTTATAAATTTAAGTGCAGCCCCTAGGAAAATAATATCAGGATTATTTGGTGGGAGCATTGTAAAATAAAAAAGGAATATGCTAAAGAATAAAGCTATAATCCATAATATACTCTTTCTTGGAAACTTTATTTTACTTTTATTCTTAAAGTTCATAAAACCAACTATTATTAAAGGTGGAATTAAAAATGATATATACCTCCCTATTGGTCTATCATGAATCATAAAAAAGATAGGATTCTCTACTCCATTATCATACATTTGTCTTAATGCTAAGAATACTAAGAAACAAAAAACAATTGCTAGAGAAAACTTAAATATATACATTTTTCTTCCTTTTAATTTTTCACTAGGGAAAAAACTAAAAATAGGGGTTCCTACAGCTAACATTAAGTAACCAATATAAACTAAAGGTATTGCTAGTAACGCAATGAGACAATCTGGGAAGATATAATTTCCAAGCCCATAAGTATCCCCAAAATCATAATAAAGTAAAAGGTAAGGAATTATAACCACAATAAAACCTAAACCTATCCTAAATCCTATGTTTATATATTCATAAAATCTTTTTTTTCTTTCAATAAGCCACATTAATAAAATTGCCCCAATAAAAGGGAGCATAATTAATCTTGTTATCATTGCTAGCCCTATAAACAAACCTGCAAGAAATCCATACATCCATTCATACCTATAAAGAGACTTATATGTAAAATAAAAGGCAAACATAAACAAAGGATAAAATAAATTTTCTGAAAGGATAAAAGGAGTCATTAAAAATATCCCGGGGAGGATCCCTCCTAAAAATGCTATCCTTATGGCAATCTCTTTTTTAAAAAATTCTTTTGATAATAAAAAAATAGGTATAACCACCAAAGCACCAAGGATTGCATTTATGATTTTCATCAACATGTAAACATGTTCCATATCCCCAAATATATATGCTATAGACATTACTATTGGGTATAATGGTGGATACCTATGCATTTCAATGCCATGGATTGTAAACTCTTGATCATAATAAAAACTTCTTGCCATCTTAATATAAGAATATTCATCAGAAAATGCACTTGGGGCATCAACAAAAAACCATATAGCAACTAACTTTAGCAATAGCACAACTATAAATACCAAAAGCAGACTTTTCTTTCCACCAACATTATTCTTTTTCTTTTTCATTTCTTCTTATAAAATCCCCACTGATAAATAAATATAAAATCCTTACCAAACCTTACCTTACCTTACCCCACCGAACCGTACCGTACCACACCCCACCGAATGAATATAATTTATGCTTTATAATCCTTAAAACCTGTTTTTGTTATTTCATTTATTGCATTTTTTAAAGCAACCCTTTCCATATTTAATTCCCTTATCATTATTGCTCTTTCTCCAATTTCCTTTTTATCTTTTAGCTTTTTATTTCTAATATCTTTTTCTAATATTGAAATCTTTATATTAACTATACTTAATCTATCAACTAATTCGCCTATTCCTACCAATATTTCCACTTTCATATTTCCTCACCACCTAAAAACCTTTTCCAATAAGATTTTGAATTACAAACCCTATTCATCATTCTTTCTTTAAATCTTTCTTCTTTACATTCATCACACATTTCTGAAAACTTTTGTGTTGTTTTAAATCTTTTGTTACAATATTTACATTCTCTTTTATGTTCTCTTATATTACCCATTTATTAAGTTTAACCTCTTTTTTAATTTTATGCTTGCTTTTATAAAATAAGGAATTGCCTTTAAAATATTTACCCCACTAAAATTATTATCTTTCCATGAAACTGGAATTTCCTTGATTAAACATCCAAGCATTTCTGCTATGCCCATCATTTCTGTTTCAAAAAACCATTCGTCATCCTCAACTATTTCTATTACTATTCGTGCTATTTTTGTTTTCATAGCCTTAAACCCACATTGAGGGTCTGTAGATTTTATATTTAAATAACCTTTAACAAAATACCTTAAATAAAATTTTGATATAAATGTTCTTAAAAACTTTCTTTCATATGCTGATCCTTTTAAATACCTTGAACCACTAACAAAATCATATTTTTCTATAAGTTTTAAAAGTTTAGGAAAATCCTTTAAATCTGTTGCCAAATCCACATCCATAAATGAGACTATATCTGCATTGCTTTGCATTATACATTTCTTTACACTAATACCTTTCCCTGGTTTAATATCATAATCATAAGTTACTTTTTTTCCATAATGCTCACAAATGTTTTTTACTTCTTCAATAATGTTATTTTTATTAAGCCCATTGATTCCAATAATAATTTTCCAATCATATTCTTTTAAATATCTACTGTAAAACACAACCTGTTTTTTTATACTTTCATCTATCTCAAATAAATTCCCATAATACACTGGGATTATTATATCAACTGTTTTATTTACTTTGTTTGCCATTTTTTACATTTATCGCAGTAAAAACAATTTTCTTCTATTCCAGGATAATAAAATAATTCCATCCCACATTTTTCACATCTTATTTCTTTTTTTAAATCTTTCATTTTCTTTTTTCTCCTTTTAATCCCAAAAATCTATTGGGTATAATATTGTTGTTTAAAGAAGTTTCATCGTTAGATGAAATTTGGGAATCTGTGTTAGCAGATTCCTTTAAACTGATATTATGTTCCTTTTCGTTAGAAAAGTCGACGTTAGGCGAAGTTTGAGAGGTCGACGATTGTATTAATTCAAAAACTCTAACTCTTGCTTCTGTGTTTTCTTTTCCACCACAGCAGAGAATAAATTCTTTTTTGAATCTTTTTTTGTCTCTGTCCAAAGCATTGAGAACAACTAAAAACTTATTTTTTGGATGGTTGTTATAAACTCCATTTACAATTCCTCGTTTATAACATTCTTCCCAAACATCCTGTAATAGACCAAACTTATCATAACCAATAAACTTAGTATTCTCCTTTTTCATTAGTTCTATTGCAACATCTGTTATTTTTTGTCGTTTCATTGTTTCTCACAGCTTTGGAGCCGACCTCTCAAATTGAACATAATATCTGTTTAATCTACCTTTATTAGATTAAACAACCCCCTCCCTGTGTTCTTTGATTGTTAAGTCTAATGGGTTTGATATTTTTGACAAATTTCTTTTTGTTACTTTTGTATATAACATAGTTGTTTTAGGGGATGCGTGTCCTAAAAGATGTTGTATAATCCTAATATCAATTCCATTTTCTAAACTATGAGTTGCGAAAGAATGACGAATCTGGTGGGGTGTTACTATATATCCTATATCTGCTTTTTTTGAAGCATTTGCTAAAACTTTTTGAACTGTTTTTTTAGATATATGTGTTGAGTTTCTTGTGTTGCTAAAAAATACAAAATCATTATCTTTTATTTTTATATCATTTAAAATCAACAAATGCTTAATAACCTCATCACTTAATATAGAGATCCTATCTTTACTGCCTTTTCCTTTATTCACTCTTATTGTCTTATTAAGCAAATCAATATCCCCCCACTTAACCTTTACTATTTCTGCTAATCTTAAACCAGAACTATATAATAATTCTATTAAGACCTTGTGTTTTATATTTATTGTATTATTGATTAATTTAATTATTATTTCCCTATCTATTGGTTTTGGTAATGGTTTTTCTCTTTTTATTATTGGTATGTTAATTGTTATTTTTTGGTTTAATCCTTTTTCAAAAAAATATATTAATGATGCTTTGGCGATATTTAATGTTGAAGGAGAATAATTTTTTTCAGTTCTTAAATAAAATAAGTATTTTAAGATATTCTCCTGTTTTAGATCATTGTGGTAAGACTTCAAGAAATTTTTTATATGAAAGATATATGCCTGTTTAGTTGCCTGACTATAGCATTGAACTTCTATATTTTCCTGAACATTATTTATCAATTCACATTTCATTGTATTCTACACCCACTATTTTTGTTTCAATTTTGTTTGAAAATATCCAATCTAATTGTTCTAATTTTAATGAATCAAAATCGCCCTTTACTTCAACAAAAAATAATTCTTTAATTTTATTTTCATTTATTTTCACAACCACAAAATCAGGTATTCCTTTCCTAATAAATGATTCTTCAAGAGTATTTTCAGAAATTAATTTAGATAAATAATCATTTATTATCTTCTCTCCTTCATTGAAATTTATTCTATTATATTGGGTTTTATATACTTTATACCCTTGAAATTCATAATATTTTTTGACTAAATCTTCAGGTAATAAATCAAAGAAAACCCAAATATCTAAATTAAAATCTTTAAATTTCTCTTCATATTCTTTTAATTTATTTATCCCTAATTCATTAGATAAAATTAACACATCTTTTTTTCTAGTATTAATATCAAAAATTTTTAATTTAACTTCCTTTTTATTTATTAGTTTTAAATTATCTCTATTGACTCTTTTACTTTCCATCATTTCAGTATTTTTAAAATACCCTTCTTGGTTTTCCATTTTTCAAATTATCCCCACGTTTTTACAGTTGAATCTGCAAGTCCCATTCCTTTTAGTTTAGTTTTTATCTTTTCCATTTTCATATGGGTATGGTGATGCCTACCCCTTATTTACATAAAGGTTATGCTATGAAAGTAGATAAGGCATCACAAATTATTTAAATATTAAAACTATTTAAATCTATTGATATTATAGGTGAATGATGAAAATACTATTCGATATGCTCCATCCAGCACATTTTCATAAACTCTTTCCTATTTGGAAAGAATTAAAAAAGCAAGGACACAAAATTATAATAACAGCAAGAGACAAAGATGTTACTTATTCACTACTTAAAAAAAATAACATAAATTTTATTCCATTAAGTAAACAAGGCAATGGAAAACTATCATTATTATTTGAATTAATAATAAGAAATTTAAAACTCATAAGAATATGCTTAAAAGAAAATCCAGATATTCTTATAGGATTTAATGGAATAAGTATATCCCAAGTTGGGTGGTTATTAAGGATTCCATCAATATATATTACTGATAATGAAAATGCTAAATATTTAACATGGTTTGGAACTCCTTTTGCTACTAAAATATTAACAGAAGAATCATTTATGAAATCATATGAATCGAAACATTATTTTATAAAAGGATTCTTTGAAAACACATATTTAAATTCATTTATCCCAGACTCTTCTGTATTATATGAAAATAATTTATTAGAGTATAATCCTAGACTAATAAGAGAAAATCCACCAAAGATTAAACCATTTGCTGTTGTGCGGTTTGTGGCTTGGAAAGCTAGTCATGACTTTGGAGAAGCAGGTTTTAATATTGAACAAAAGAAGGAGTTAATTAAAGTCCTAGAAAAAAAAGGTAAGATCATTATATCTTCAGAAGAAGAACTTCCTAAAGAATTTAAAAAATATGAAAATAAATCTTCTCCTAATAAAATCCATAGTCTTTTGTATTATGCTCAAGTTTATATTGGGGATAGTCAAGCTATGGCTAATGAATCAGGTATTTTAGGAACCCCTGCTATAAGGTGTAATTCACTTGTGGATACCAATCATTCTGAAGGTAAATTCTTTAAGATGACCTCAATAGGCAGAGTATATTCCACTTCAAAACCTAAAAATGCGATTGATATGGCTTTAAGTTTATATGGTAAAAAGAAACCAATTTTAAAAAATAAAGATACAATTCCTAGCATAGTTTATGAAATATTAAATTCAAAGTAAACAACCACCACCTAAAGGAAGTGGCTTTAAACATAACTAAATTGTTTGGTTGGTTGGTTTACATCAACCGAAACACAATCAG
>JGI10211J14876_10000613_pt1 | contig 15354 bp, 9 predicted proteins | sample Etolagsediment_FD_14876 | JGI IMG/M metagenome (IMG submission 14876)
GAGAGTGAGCAGCACCACTGTGGTGTTGAGCTTGGTACCCCGATCAGAAGCGGTGACATTTTCCACCCGCCAGTCGATACCCACGAGAACATTTCCGTGATCGGCGAGCGATTCTTGTATAATTTGTTTTCGCAGGTCGGCCTTTGCCTCCTCGTACTGCGAGAGAATAACTTCTGCGCCTTGCTCATCCCCTTCCGAGAGCGCAGCCAGGTCTTGCCGGAAGGGTACGGCATCCATGTCCAGGGCAGCGGCCTGACGCATCAAAAAATCACAGCTCCTCAGGGCAGCGACCACATCCTTCTCTTTAAGCCCGTAATCGTTACAAAAGGATTCAATTCTCTGTTTGTTGCTGGGATTTGCGGGTTGTATGAGAGCCGGCCTGAGAATGCCCCAGAAACTGTTCATGGCTTTTTCGGGAAAACCAAGAAATTGTTTCCAACCTTCCACTACAGCATGTGGGGCTAGTCTGTCTTGACAGCATTTAAGCCCGATTTCAGGCGGCCGAGTAGCACTGCTTTCTTGTTCCATAACTATTTACTCCAATAGTCTAACCAATTGTAACACTGATACAATCTCACCATATTATATAAAACCGTCTGCCTTAAAATTTTTATGCGGTTTTGATTTTACATTGAGCTGTAAGGTGAACTCCCTTGACAATCTCCTGACATACTAATATATTTCAAAGGTCCATAAAGTCAATCTGTAAATGGTGTTACCGGGCGATCTCCTTTACAAGCCTGAATCGTTTCCATCTCAACCGAGGATGCAACATGAAAACCATATGGCTCACCTCTCTTGGCTCCTCTCAAGAGCCGGTCAAACAATTAATGTCCCAGATGAAGTCCTACGGCATTGAGGTTCAGGGCCATTTCTGGAAGGATGATTTGAAAAAAATGGCCTGGATGGCAGCCAGGGAGAATTTGCTCGATACGAATGTCTCCATGTGGGGCATATTAGGATCAAATGAAGAACTTCTTGTTCCGGATACTCTTTATGGCTTGTCACTGCTGGCCATTACCGTTCAGGCGCAAAGAGGCCTTCACTTTCCTATTATAATCCTTCAAACAAAGGGAGAATTGGTCTCTTTCGAACAACTCAGCACACCGCTTAAGGGTGTAGATATTCTGTCTGTCTCCGGTGGTGGGATCGGAGCAAAGCTGGTGGCCAAGGTGCACGCACCGCCCAAGCCCCTTTCGACTGAATATTACCTGGACATGTATGGAAATGAACAAACCGGGCAGTGGTTTGAAGTGCGGCCAGCGCAATCCAGCTGGCCTGGGGTAATGTTCGGTGTGACCGGTTCTGAGATCACCTTTCATGCTGTTGGTCCTACAGGCAGCCTACCAAAAAAAACGGTATTAAACTATCCGATGAAGGGGTTAAAGCTGAAAATGGGTGATAAAGAATACACCGCTTGGGCCACCCAGAACGAACTGAATGCCGAAACCTCCTATTTTGCCAAGGTGGATGGATATCCTGACTCTATTCTCTTTGGCCCTTTTTCAACCGAAGCGGAAGCGGATGTGTTTGTGGTGCGACTGAAGTAAAACAGCAAAGCACCTCTATCCTATCGAATACCAGACGTCTGCCCGTTCCTACCACTTAAAATTGAGCTCAACCTGTTTTCGGGAGGACAAGATATCACGAGAAGGCTTTACCAGGATCTGAACTGGTAGTATGTCTTCCTGGTCGGGTTGCCCCGCAGAAATCTCGAGCGATTCAGGACCGGAATGGCCGCTTTTTTCCCAGAAAGAGTAAAACGCCTTTGCTAATTCCTCTTCCAGATCCTCGCCCTTAAGGCCTTTCTCAAAGTGATCCTGGCACCATAAGACAAGTTGTGTAACTCTTGAAAGAAGCAGCTGAAACCTCAGGGATATATCATCCACCGTAATTTCATCGGGCACAAAGGCAATATCCTTGCCCTGCGCCGCTGCAAGAGGAATAATACCGCTCCGTATGAACTGATCTATCCGATCCCGATCGAAGCTGGCCTCAGTAGGCAGAGGCGTGTCCTGGTCTTTTGTGTTCAGAGGTAAATCCTCGAGTTGAATGCGCTGCCAGTCGGTAAAGCGCGTTGGCCACCCAGTATCAACAAAGCTCTGGCAGATGAGGCTTCCCAGCGCCCACGCCGGGCTGATCCACAGCGGATTTTGCTCTTCAAACGGAATACTGCGCGGTTTGTTATCCTTTCCATGCTGATAGCGGAGAAGAAATCGATTGCAGGTAACAGCAAGCCAGCCGGAACACGGCGCCCTTTTCAGACTCTGCCACCTGGCGTATGGGGATTCTTCCAGATAGTGAGGCAGGAAAGCAAGTTTCTTGATATCCTGCCAGGTATCGATATGAAAAAAGGCGGGCTTGATACACGTAACCGCTGGAACCATCACAGTTTCTGCGAATTGCGCTACCCTTTCAAGAACATCCAGGCTCCTCGCGCTATTATCAAAGTCGATGTCCACCAGAATTAACGACGGGAGCGCATCGATCACTTCCGCAGTCAATGCAGCAAGGGTTTCATCCAGAGAATTGAAGGAAACCGGTACAATCTCAATTTCAAGATCACTATTTTCCCTATTGGTCTGTCGAAGGAGCAGATTCAGTCCGCGCCATGATGACTCAAGCATCCTGAACGTCTCATTGGAAAAAATAAGCTCCAGAATCTGCTTCAGGATAATTTCAATCTGTTGTATGGCGTCCTGGTTTTCTGGAGAGTGTTTGGACTGCTCATCCGGCAGCGCCACCATGTCAAGGATTTTGTCTACGGAATTCCGCGAAATTGTGGGTGGTTTCTGCGTGGGGATTTCTACCTTGATCGGGGGTAAATTCGGCCACTGTTCAAGACGGGTATTAATTTCTTGGGGAGCGAGATTCTTTTTTACGGCTTCTTCAACCCATTGTTTGGCCTCCCAAAGATTTTGTAAGGTCGGGTTATTTTGAACCAAATTGTCCGGGTGGAAGTCTTTGAGTTTTGTAAATTTGAGTCCAATGGCTTCATTCGAGCACAGGCTATGGGGAACCGATATGCTGCAGGACGGCTTGATATCTTTAATTGCCTGATCAAGGTCCTTCGGATCAACACGCACGGGTGCCTTCTCCCATACAGGGCAATCCTGTCCTAAGAAGGGTGCTAACACTAAAATTTTGAAGGGTATATGGGGTGCCTTCATGACCGCGTACGTTTAAAAAATGGTTATAAAGCCAGCCAGTAAACATCCACCTGGGAATGCACGATTCAAGAATTCCATTAGTACGAGCATGCCACCTGATAGGTGGAAAAATCCGGCTTATAGTTCGGTTTTCTTTTCGTGTTCTTCGCTTTCTGATCCCTCGGGTTCAGGTTCTTCGAACTCAGCCAGCCGGCCTCCACCCAAAAATCGAAAAGTAGGTCCTTGCGGGCTAAAGGACAATGTGCTGTTAGGATTCAACGGCGCCTGAACATCAATCGGCTGACCATCGATCAAAATCATATGCTGCCCTGTCATATCTTTCACCCAGTATTGACCCTGATCGAAAAAAAACTGGGCATGCTTATCGAGGATCTGAGGATGTTCAAGACTAAAATCACAGCTCGGATTTTTTCCGATGGTTACTGGCAGTTCCTTAAACGAGCGGAGGGTTGGACCATATTGTATAACGAGGGAGACCTGTATCTTTTGTATTGATGCCTGGAGCGGCGTTTCCGGTTCGGGTTGGATCTGTTGGGCAGGAAGTTTTTGAGTTGATGCTATCATAGCTTCAACCGGTGCACCTGACGGGGTGACCGCCTGTGGCTGTGCCTGTCCTTCTTCAACCCTTGTTAAAAAACTTACCTTTGGACCGCCCTCTGCAAAAATAAGAACATCCCCGGATTTAAGATAGACCTCTGTCTCGCGCTTACCATTCACAAATGTGCCGTTTGCGCTTTGATCTATTAATTTAAAGCGGTTGCCCTCTCTGACGATCCGGGCATGTTTGCGTGAAATACCGGTAAATTCCTTCGGAAATAAAACATGGCACGAAGGATCACGGCCCATTGATATCTCCGGATCAAGAAATTCTTGGATCTCCCCCTTTAAAGGGCCGCTAATGTGTATAAGCTGTACAACAATAGTTGGTATAATAGTCATAGTCTATTGATTTTCTTTCCAAACGGAGGTGAAAAAGAGGATGTTTTATCCAGAGCTCTTGCCAAGCAAAACCAAAGAGGATTCTCCCCCGCTTTTGTTCCTCCATAAAATTTTAGCTTGCTCACGATCGGCGATCTGCACTTAAAAATACAGGTCCAGATATATCCTATTAAACAATAAACGGATAATAAAGGGCTATCTCAAGCTCAGCGGTCGAGAGTTGCTACTCCTTCATTTTACTCTTCTTTATTTTTTCCAGGCGCTCAAGAAGGTTCCTGGATTTTTTAAGGTTGTCATCAACATCTTTATATTTGGGATCGATGTCAGAAACAAGCTCCCACTCTTGAATGGCTTCACCCAATTTCTCGTCCCTAAAATACAAAATCCCTTTGTTGTAATGAACCTCCATATATGTTTCTTCGCATTTCTTGATATATTCACTACATTTCTCGCATTCTTCATTGTATTCAAGGGATGTTTTAAATTCATCTCTGGCAGCCAGGTAATCCTCATTTCCAAAAACAATGAGACCCTGCTGAAAATGTGAGGCAGAAATATATTCGAGAGCTTTTTTATCCGTCGAATCTACATTCAGAACCTTCTTGAATTCAATGATTGCCGCATCATACGCCTTTTCATTAAAAAACTCGATGCCGAGCTCCCGATAATGGGCACTTTGATCAACAGCGGCAATCTCTTTTTGTTCTTCTTTTTGTTTTTCCTCTTGTTCTTTCTTTTCCGTTTCCTCTGGCTCTTTCTTATCTTCTTCCTCTGCCTCTTCTTGAGGTTCCTCAACAACAGGACTCGTCACTGGCTTCATCGTCGTTTGTACATCCTTCTCAGCCGGTTTTTTCTCGAATGATACACCCTCTATTTCAGGGATTTTTATTTCCTGGCCAACCTTGAGACCAACCTTTTCATTGAGCTGATTATATCGCGCTATAATCGGAAACTTTTTGTAATCACCATAATACCGGAGCGCAAGTTTTGAAAGACTTTCACCTCCTTTAACGGTATGAGTAATGAAATTTTCAACCGTTACGACTTCACTGCTTGATGACTCAGGTACTTTTTCAGATGTAGGGATGATGTCGTCCGCCTTTGCAAAAAATGAAACACCCTCAACGACCGGGACTTTAACCTTTTGGCCAACCTTGACCCTTGTGGCATCCTTGAGCTGGTTGTATTCAGCGATAATTTGGAACTTCTTTGGATCCCCATAATATTTCTTTGCCAGTATTGAGATACTTTCATTAGGCTGAATGGTATGGAGTACATACCCTTTAGCGTCTGTGGCTTCGGTTGGCGATGGCTTAGGCATTTTTTCAGATGTAGGGATGATGTCGTCCGCCTTTGCAAAAAATGAAACACCCTCAACGACCGGGACTTTGACCTTCTGGCCAACCTTGACCCTTGTGGCATCCCCTAGTTGATTATATTCAGCGATAATTTGGAACTTCTTTGGATCCCCATAATATTTCTTTGCCAGTATTGAGATACTTTCATTAGGCTGAATGGTATGGAGTACATACCCTTTAACCTGTTGCTCTCCGATTATGTGTTCACGAAGCATTGTCTTTGCTTCCTTGTGATCCGGATTGTATCTTAACGCGGTTAAAAACTCTTTGCGCGCTTGAGCATATAGACCCTTACGATGATAGTTGAGCCCTGTTTGATAGTGATTTTCCGCCAGCTCTCGAAATTCCTGCTCGATTTTTGTACGTTTTTCCTTTGCTGTTTGGTTCTCCGGATCTACTGTAAGCGCAAGTTTGTATTGTTCCAGTGCCTCAACCAAATCGCCTTTAGCCTCATACTTTTGGGCTTCTACCATATATTGATTGGTAACAGGTTCTGGAGGCTTGACTGTAGGTTGTGCACACCCGCTAACGAGGGCAATTAAAAGGCCAATAACCAGTATGTGTATTTTAGATTCCATGGCTCTCTCACTTCAATATCATAGGGTTAAAAGTTTTTAATCTTGAAATGAATCTCTGCATAGTTCTTTTTAATACCTGGTCCCGTCGCAGGGATAGCGGGTACGCAAAGAACGGGTTGCCCCCTCTTGTGACGGACATCGCGATTTTGTATCCTGCCAGCCTCGTGAATTCAAGCGTTCTTTGATCATATCTGCCGTATGGATAGGCAAAAATCCACGTGTCCTGCTCTAGTTTTTTGTCTATAATTTTCTTGGAACCAAAAAGTTCCTTCTTAATCCTGGCGATAAATCCAGCCTCGGTTTCCCCATCCTTTTTCTTGGTAAGGTCACTATGAAACATAGTATGTGAACCGATTGTGAAGCCATTTGTCTTCATCTCTCTCAGTTGGTTCCATGTAATGGCTAAAGAGGAAACACCCACAAAATCCGTGTAGATAAAAAATGTTGCGTGGAAACCATATTTCTTAAGGATAGGGTAAGCAATATTATAGACGGAACGATATCCGTCATCCATCGTAATTAACACAGATTTTTTCGGAAATGACTGACGATACTCTAAAAAGGCCAGAAGCTCCTCAGGTGTAAGAACGCTATATCCATTTTCTTTCAAATACCTCATCTGAAGCTCAAAGATGCGGGCGGGCATACAGAGAGGAGATTTGCAATTTTCGGCAAAACGATGGTAGGCAAGTATTGGTATCGTCTGAAATCCCTCAGCGGTTATCCCTCCTTTGTTTCTGTCCTTCAGAGGTATTACAACAGATCTGCCGCTTTCAAAAATAACGCCCTGATTGGCCTCCTCGATCACCCATGCCCTTTTTTTATCTCCTAAAAATCTTTCAGCTAGATCAGCAGGTGTTTCAGCTTTTGAGAGTCGATAAACAACATAGTCTTCTGATTGAAAAAGGTTCGTATCCGGAGGCGGAATGACAGTGCTGGTCGGTGCACAGGAGTAAAAACTCATCCCTATAAGCATTAGAAATATACTACATTTTAAAAACTTGGAAAACCGATCTTTCAGAATTTGCGTTAAAGAGTAGCAAAACATTCAACATTCCTCTGCACGATAAAGTACTCAAAGCTTAAAATCCGTTGCTCTATCTATGAGTATCTCGGCTTATCTGTGACAATAGATGGAAACCTCTCTGTGAATCAAAATACTATGGAGAGTCCCTTTTGCAGATCAATCCTTTTCTCAGACCTATCGAGAAATAGCACAGGCAAAACTTAAGCTTTATATCATTAATCTGAATACCGGTTTCTTGTCAATATAAATATGGACTTCACGGCATGAGCCTATCAGCTTAAAAAGAAATTTCTTCCATTAATTCACTGAAAAGGCACATTGGAAAATTCCGCACCTTAATTTCCTTGACAATGTATTTCGGTCATAATAAATTTATCACAATTTTATGTGGACTCAAGGCCACGCTTTTTTCTATCGAAACACTCATACCTACTCAAAAGGCTGGATAATCAGACCATACAACGTAATCTTGTGGGGTGAAACCTAAAAAAAGTGTCTGAGACCGGCGATACGGTGACCTTATGCGATTGCGCCATGTTATTATTACCATTGTCGTCTTGGGATTAGTTTTAGGTACTGCTTATATCATTACTGCAGTTCGGATCGACCACGCTAAAAACGCGGTAAGGGATTCTGGGATTGAGATGATTCACGAATTGTCCAAGCTCGTCAGCCTACCCCTTTTAGATTCCAATGTTCAAACCATTCATGCAATGCTCGTGTATGCCGTCAAAAAGACGGATATGGTTCATGCATCGGTCGTAAATCACCAGGATGAGATTGTAACTTTTGTGGGTTCTGAACAGGTCACACCTGCTACAGGGCTTTCTGTTAATTCAGGAGGGCACATATCTTTTTGGGAAGGTGAGCTCTCAGACCACATGAAAATCTTTGGTTTTGCATCCGATGTTATCTATTCCGGCACTAAGATTGGCCGAATTCAAATTGCCCTCTCAACTGAAAAACTAATAAAAGTAAGAAATCAATTCATAGTCTTGGTTGTTTCAGGCTGTTTGATTGTACTGCTTCTGATCGCTGCAATACGCTATTATCCAGGGATCTGGGCAATCCCGGTGAGACGCATAAATATTGATCAACAGGATCAGCCATTAGATATAGCCTTGAAAGGTTCTCTTGTTACATGCCCACTTTGCGGTGCGCAGAAGCCCTTTTCTGAAAAGCTATTCACACGTTCGAACTTTGGCAGGTTATTGATTATTAAGGCCTCATCGAATAAATCGGGAGTTAGTGGCAGTGCTAAACGAAAGGGTATACGTTTGTCAGATTTGGCCAAACAAGATGAATTCTCTTGGTTCAAGCGTCGAATTCTCTTGCGTTGCACCGAAATTATCAAGAAATTGGCTGCCTGACACCTGAATATATGGAACGAGGAGATATATCATGTCTATGGGAGGAGTTGCCGCAATGACAGCGGTAAAGATAAAGGAACTCTCAACGAGCATTTTCGTAAAATTCGGGAGGAGGTTTTCAAAAATCGACTTCCTTTATCGCAACCGAAGGGTAGTGGTCATTTGTCTTTTGCTCTGGCTCGTTGCAAACGTGATCGGGGCTTTTGTATATCGAAACACGGCCGCTCGCACGAATGAATCGTTTTATGAGCAAGGAATTTCAACAACCCAGAGGCTCGCTGCAAAAAGTGGACCTTTTGTTTTGGAAAAAGATATTCTGGAACTGAACGTAGCAATGAAAGAATTGGAAAATTTAGGTGACTTGAAATTTGCTGCGGTACTGAATCATAAAAATACGATATTGACTCACACGAACACCGAGATGATAAATCGCAAGTTCGAGCCTCCAAAGAATCAGAAGGCAATTGACACAATTAACGACACAACCATAACCGTTGCGATTTCGCCTGATAAAACAGAACTTATTGGATTCACAAGGAACATCACTTTTTCAAACGTACAAATCGGAAAAGTATATATTGCTCTCTCTGCCACACGTCTTCATCAAAGCTTAGGGCGGTTGAAGCTCATCTATATTTCGGGCATAATACTGGTTACCCTCCTATTTATTGCCATCCTATTCTGGACAAATCACAAAGCAAAGGACAGGGCTTTGGCTGTTAAACTGGATCTGGAAAATATGGATCGAGTTGGACCATATCTCTTACTTAAAAGGGTTGCGAGAGGAGGTATGGCTGAGCTGTTTTTGTCAGATTATGTCCGCGAGGATGGTTTTCGAAGAACGGTTGCAGTTAAACGGATATTGCCGCACCTTGCTGAAAATCAGGATTTCATCAAAATGTTTACCAGGGAAGCGAGATTAGCTGCATTGTTACGTCACCCGAACATTGTCCAAATCTTTGATTATGGAAAGATTGGTAACGCTTATTTCATTGCGATGGAATTTATCGATGGAAAGAATTTGGGAGAGATGCTTTCAGTACTAAAACAGGGTATACCTGTCGACAATACCGTTTTCATTATTTCAGAGATCTGCAAAGGTCTGGATTATTCTCATGCCAGACTGAATGACGAAACCGGAGATCCTCTTCATATTGTCCACCGAGATATCAGCCCACAGAATCTTCTCATTTCATACCAGGGAGAAGTTAAAATAAGTGATTTTGGAATATCTAAGGCACGCTCCGAGCCCAGCTTCACCCAGGCTGGTGTTATCAAGGGTAAGCTGTCCTATTTGTCCACGGAACAGGCCTTGGGAGAGCCTGTCGATTCCAGAGCCGATATTTACGCCTTGGGGCTTGTCTTTCATGAAACCCTTACCGGAAAAAGAGTATTCCAATTTGCCAGCGATCTCGAAGCTATTCGAGCAATCCCAAAAATGGAGATAGAGCCTTTGATCAATGCAAGACCCGACGTTCCTGAAGAATTAAACCGTATTGTGATGAAATGCTTAGAGAGAGATAAGGATTTGAGATATCAGAGCGCCGCGGAATTGCATACTGATCTTGAAACGCTCAGGAAAGCATTGAAGATTACCTTTAATGCTTCCGATCTTGCACGTTTCATGAAAGAGAATTTTGTTAAGGACAACAACCCTTCAGATATACAGTAAACTATAAACGTGAAGTTTAAGATGCTCCGGGAAATCTTTTGTGGAAAAACGGATATCGGTCTCAGGCGCTCAAACAATGAAGATGTTTTTCTCACAAGTTCAGAACAGGGTTTCTGTCTTGCTGCAGATGGCATGGGTGGCGAGGCAGCAGGTGAACTCGCCAGTAAAATGTTTGCTGACACGGCTCAAGAAATTTTTGCAGATAACTTCGATCACTCTGAAAAGGAAGTCCTGTATCGGGTTAAGCAAGCTTTTAGTTTTGCAAACGAAAAAATATTGGACCATGTGACTCAAAACCCACATCACAAAGGTATGGGATGTACTGCTGAGCTATTGACTTTTTATGAAGACAGTTTTGTCCTTGGTCATGTAGGAGACAGCCGGACATACCGGTTTAGAAATGGACAGCTTAGACAGCTCACGCAAGACCACACTCTCGTTCAGCAACAGATAGAAGAGGGCCTTATCTCTTCTGATAATATAAAAAATCACCCTCTTCGCAATGTTATTCTTCGGGCTGTTGGTCAAGAAAGGGAGCTTGCACTTGATCTTTTGAGAGGGAATATCTTATCAGGAGATCTTTTTCTCCTCTGCTCAGACGGCCTCACCGACATGATCCAGGATAATCAGATCCAGGAAATCCTGCATTCAGATATTGAAATCCATAGAAAAACCGATAACCTTATCGAGTCGGCCAAAGCTGCAGGTGGGAAAGATAATATTACGGTTGTTTTGGCCGCTATTACATAACACTGACATCAATTCAGCCCATCAAAATCCCTTTCTAAACCATCATCCTTCCTTTAGATTACGATTCACGCACTCATCAAGGCCTAAATCCCGAACTCCGCGACAGTGAAAAAAGTGACCTTGTATCGTATCTATTGGATTTTTATTAATATTTCTTGTTCGTTTTTCGCGTAGCGAATCGTTGATCCGTTTTTTTACCTATTTGGTGAGTTTATAAACTCATAGGGCAAAATTGAGTGTTATAACCTTATGAACGATAGCAAAAAAGATACCTATGCCCTTCCTTACATTATTGAGTAGATACGAAAGCATGATTTAAAAACAACTCGGTTTTGACAAAGGAGCTTTATTTCGATATAAGACCAGCAGCAAAACTGAAAAATCCCGTTGGCTTGTGTTGAAATAAAGGCATCAGAACTCAGCATTTGTTAAGCATAAGGAAGTGCCGGGGTCATTTGCTAAAATAGGTGAATTAAGCGATACGATGAGACAGTTCTTAAAACATTGTTAGCAAATTTATTTTGGAGCTGATTTAGGACACATACGGTTTAGTATGATATTTTCAAGCACAATTTTTCTTTTCGGTTTTCTCCCCGCAGTAATGATTAGCTATTATATTGCACAATTGCTGTTCCAAAAAAAATTAGCCAACGCCCTCCTTCTTCTTTTCAGCTACCTCTTCTATCTTTACGGGGCAGCGGTTTTTCTTCCCATCCTCTTGCTATCCACTATCGCCGATTACTTCCTCGGGCTCATGATCGACCGGGACAACAAGCGCAAACAACTTTGGTTAACCCTTTCGGTGCTGCTCAATATTGGACTCTTGATCTACTTTAAATATGCCAATTTTTTTGTGGGTGAACTAAACAGTTTTTTTGTAGAGTTCGAATTTTCTCCGGTCAAATGGAATACCGTTCTTCTCCCGATAGGTATTTCATTCTTCACATTTCAAAAACTCAGCTATGTCATCGATGTATACCGCGGGAAAAGTCGTGCACTTGTGAATGTTGTTGATTTTGCTCTCTACGTTGCTAATTTTGCGCGGCTAATCGCCGGACCGATTGTTCGGTTCAGCTATATCAGCAATCAACTTAAAGGACGCACAGAGTCGTGGGATTTCTTCTTCGCTGGCATTGTACGCTTTTGCTGGGGTCTGGCCAAGAAAGTAATTATCGCCACTTCCTGTAGCCAGATTGCCAATAGCATCTTTAGCATTGACCTAGCCTTGCTCGATACAAAAAGCGCCTGGATCGGCTCGATTGCCTACACCCTTCAGATATATTTCGATTTTTCTGCCTATTCCGACATGGCCATAGGTCTTGGCCTCATGTTTGGCTTTACGTTTCCAGAAAATTTCAATCGCCCCTATTCATCAGTAAGCATAACAGACTTTTGGCGTCGCTGGCATATTACTCTAAGCCAGTGGTTCAGGGATTACCTCTATATCCCCCTCGGTGGCAACCACCGGGAGACTACCAGAACATGCGTTAATATGGCTGTCGTTTTTGTCCTGTGTGGGCTCTGGCATGGAGCGAATTGGACGTTTGTGCTTTGGGGAATGTATCACGGCGTGTTTCTGATATTGGAACGCATCACCGGCATCCGTGACGTTCCTTCCGAGAAATACATGGCTGTGCGCCGGGCAACAACATTATTCATCGTTATTATCGGCTGGGTACTCTTTCGCTCCACAGATATCTCACAGGCAGCGGGGTTTCTGAGGGCAATGTTCACAGTTTCCGATTTGCCTCTTTCTTATGAATTGAGCCTGGCATTGAACTACCGAAATGTTCTATTCATGATAGTGGCCTCGATCGTATTCTTTCTGCCACGTGAATTTAGCGGGATAAAGATTTTAATCAGTAAAAGAGATCCAATCTCTGTACTTGTGTGCGCTTTAATAATCTTGCTGCTGCTTCCTTTTTGTGCAGCCCTGATTGTCGGCGGCCCAACCAGTCCCTTTATTTATTATCGGTTTTAAACTTGCGATGAAAAAGATTTTTTCGCTCATATTTTGTTTCCTTTTGATTGTTCCTGGTATGGCATGGCTAATTGGACTGGATTTCAGCATCAATGTGGATAATAAAAAACTCGACCTCCCGCGGCCCCATGTGTGGGCTTTTCTCGACAACGAGTACTACCGCTCTTTTGATCAGTATTTAAACTACGCCTTCTCTTTGCGAAGTGCGTTTACCTTTGCCAAAAACTGGCTGGATTATCATATATTTCGCGCAACAGATTCCAGTAGTGTCCACATCGGCAAGAACGGATGGCTTTATACCAGTAAATCAATTGATGATTTCAAAAAGGAAGCCTGCGAAGAAAAAATGGAGGTCGGCCGAATGCTCTTGGAGCTCCACGCCCTTGAAGCGATAATCGAGGCCTCGGGACGCCAGTTCTTATTTTTTGTTGCTCCGAACAAGTCCAGTATTTATCCCGAGCATGTTGGTTTTGTTCCTAAAGCCACTGAATGCAATCATAGCCGATACGACCTGCTCCTCGAAAGCATAAAGAAATACCCGCTGAGAAGCTTTGTAAGGCTTGACGATAAGTTTCGAACTGCAAAAGAACAGGGTCCGCTACTCTATGAAAAGACCAGCCCCTATTGGAACAGGCGAGGCGCGTTAGTCGCTGCCCAAAAAATCCACCAGAAGATTTTCGACAGGCCCATGAAAGAACCGTCTGAAGATCACCATTCATTCGGTATCATCGGCAAAGGAGATCTCTATCATGAGTTGATGGGTTTTTCTCCTCAAGATGAAGATAAATCTTTCCAGAACTTCGCGAACCCTGATCAGCCTGATCTTTCTAACGGGCTTCTTTGGGGCGATATATTTACCCACAATTTCCTCTTCTACGCACGAAATATGTTTAGGCAGTTGGATGCAATCCTTACTGACCGAGTGCCTTCAAGACAGCACGGAGAAAATCTGCGAGCCTATGATTTTATTGTGCTTGAGAGAGCCGAATCCAAACTGGCTACAGTCCACGTAGACCTTGAAAAAATCTTCTCATTATTTGAGCACGAAGCACAGATCCCAGAGAGGTGTCTCCTCAATCTACGGAGTGCGTTACCAGTTTCACATATTTCTTTGGATTTTGGAAAAGATGGGTTACAAATAAAATCAATGGGCGCCCAGTCCGCCTTTGACCTCATATCCGTGCCAGGTTCAGATGCTATTAGCTTCAGGCTACTAAAGCTATCGATTGGCGCATCACAATCAAATATTATAACAATTACCTCCTTGACTGACACCCCCTATGTCATGTCGAAACACTTAAAACATGGCACTACGGAGATCTATCTGCCGCTCCCATTTCAAAAAACCCTATCTCTATGCATCCAGCCAGGCAAGAGAGCAGGTCTTTTTACATTGCACTCAGCTGAAGTACTCGGATTTATGAAAAATTCGAGTGTCCCTGAACTGCTCCCAGGCAACATCACCCTTGCAAACATCGACCAGGCAAATAATGTCGATCTCCTGCAAGAGCGCTCGATACCTGGTATTTCCAAATTGGAACATAACACTGACATTACAGGTGCTATTTCTGATGGTGCGACTTCTGGCTACGCTTTTAAGATGTTCATGCCCGATGATTTCATATTCGAAGATGCAGAGCTATCGGGTTCCAAGAAGCATTTCTTCGATTTGACAGATGAAGACACTGAACACATAGTCATAGCAAGTGATTCGGATGAAGGTGTTTCCGTAACCAAACCCGAGATCGACGATTCAAACATTGCGGTAGAAATTTCAGGCATGGATATCGGCTCCAAAGATGTCACAGTCAGTAGGGCCGACGTGCCAACTTTAGAGACATCCTCGATTACCATTGTCGATTTTGACGATGGTAAAATATTTCAGCGCACAGGCACGAGTGCTACTATCACGGTGTCTGGAACCTACACTGGCATGCCGAAAGCCATAGAGGCGAGAGTGGTTAGAGACAGCACCCTCGAGGAAATCGTACCGTGGACAGTGATTGATCCCCTCCCACAAAAAGGAATTTTCTTAGGAATGCTCTCGGACGTTTCTCAGGGTGGGTGGTACAGCATCCAGGTGCGGTACAGCAATAATCACTCTGTTGTAAGTTACGGTACCCACAAATGGGGTGTGGGAATACTCGTCGCTTGTCTCGGTCAATCAAATATGAAAGAATGGTTTTATAAAGGCACAGCCTTAAGGGCACACCCGCTACTGCGTAAATTTACCCTTAAAGGCTGGGCAAAGCTCGACAGAAGTGGTAATGGGGCCATTGCTTTTGGTAACAGGATAATAGAGCGACTCGGTATTCCTGTCGGACTGTTGGATTATTCTAAAAACGGCTCAGGACTAACAAATGAAGCGGACTGGGGTACCGGATACTGGGAAGATATGTCCCTCAATTCGATTTATAATTGTTTTGTTGATGGTGTATCCGAGGCAGGAGGGGCAGTAGAATTCGTCGTCTGGATACAAGGTGAAGCAGACGCCGCGCGAGGCACCGTA
>JGI10211J14876_10000614_pt1 | contig 15316 bp, 12 predicted proteins | sample Etolagsediment_FD_14876 | JGI IMG/M metagenome (IMG submission 14876)
CTGTCCTTAAGCTGATGCTTGACTTCCTTGCTCGTATAAACAGGGCTGATAGGGGTGACCTTGGCCCCAACCTTAAGTGCGGCAAAATAAGCGATCACGTACTGGGGACAATTTAAAAGGAATAAGGCCACCGTGTCACCCTTGGCAACACCCAGGTCTGCCAGGGCCGTGGCAAATCTGTCTACCAGTTCACGAAGTAATTGATAGCTGATCTTCTTGCCATAGAAGATCAGGGCGGTATTATTTTTGTACTTCTCAGTAACCTCATCAAATACCTCCGGTATACTCTGTTCGCTGATTTTGATCTCCGATAAAACCCCTTCAGGATAAAATTTCACCCAGGGTTTTTCCATATATAATGCCTTTGAATCCATTTATTCTCTCCTAACAAAAAAAGTGCCAATTCTAATCTAATGGCGCCACACAAACACGGCAGGTCTTACGGGTGGCCACGTTTCTTACCTTACACCTGGGGCACTCTTTCTCGATCTTGTCGCGTACCCACGGGAGTATGCCATTCGGCATATAGAGGAGTATCAACAAGATGACAACCGCGAACATTAACATGCGAAACTCGGGCCAAAAGCGGAAGAACTCCAGCAATGGAAAGAGGATAAAGACCGCGCCGACAGGCCCGTATATAGTGACTATCCCGCCGAATACCGCCCAGATTACAACCGTGAAAGACATTGAGACTTCAAGAGTAGAGGGGCCAGCAATCCTCATGAAATGTGCATAGAGCCCTCCGGATATGCCTGCAAAAAAACCACTGAGGCTGAAGGCCAGAAGCTTGTACCGGGTAACGTTGATGCCTGCAGTCCGAACAGCCAGCTCATCTTCCCTGATGGCGTGGAAAATAATGCCGGTCTTGGAATCCGTGATCTTCCACATGATGGTGCACAGGCCGAGCATAAGAACAACGGTAATATAGTAGTCATAGAGGCGGGAACTGGAAAGGCGGCTAAGGCCGGAGACTCCCAGCTCACCCCCTGTTATCCCAGGGATCGCAAAGACAATGCCCATCAGGATGATGGGGAAGGCCAACGTGGTCAGGGCCAGATACGTCCCTCGCAGCCTGAGACAGGGAATCCCTATAACCAGACCAGCCAAAACTGCGGCCAATCCTCCTAAGGGTATGCTGCCCCAGGGAGGTATGTGAACGTGCAGATTCAAAAGGGCGGACGTGTAAGCCCCCACTCCAAAGAAAAGTGCGTGCCCGAAATTTACCTGGCCGGTAAAACCGGACAGAAGATCCCAACTTGCAGCCAGAATAGCAAAGATGCTGGTCAATATCAGGATGCGAAGCAGGTAAGGATCTTGGGTAACAACGGGCAAAAAGAGCAAAACGACAAAAAAAAGGAAAACGACAATCCTGCTTGGCAGGACAAGGACTTCTCTCTTGAACAAGGTATAGATTTTTCGAAGATAGACACCCAGGATTCCCATTCTACCTCTCCTCCTCAAAGGCGACGCCAAACAGTCCTTCCGGTCGGATCAAAAGCACCAGGATCATGACGGACAGCGCCACAGAACCCTTCAGAAAAGCTCCAAGCGGTATTAAAAAGACCACCGATGCCTCGGTAAATCCCAGTATATAGGCCCCGGCAAAGCTTCCCTTGAGGCTGCCCAGCCCTCCCAGGACCACAATAGCCAACATAAAGATCAGAGGGTGCATCCACATATGAGGGTTAACAACAGTAAGGGGAACCACCACTGCACCGGCAAAGGCCGCCAGTCCGACAGAAACACCCATGGTAATCATAGCCACCCGACTCTCATTCATTCCCATAAGATTGGCCACTTCCCTATCCTGGGCTGTAGACCGGATAGCCAGACCAACTCTGGTTTTCTTCAATAGAGACCAAACCCCGGCCAGGATCAAGAGGGCCACTCCAAAGGTCAGCAATTGCTGATAGGCGATCTTGACTCCGATAATCTTCAGGTACCCCTTAACCAGAGACGGCACGCTCAGATAATCTCCGGTGAAAATGATGAGCATGATCTCCTGCATTGCCATGGCCATGGCTATAGTGGCGATCAGGACCGCTGCCTCGTGCTCGCGGATTGGGTTGATGAACAATTGATAGCAGACCAGTCCGATCATGGTTACCAGGATAATGGCCACCAGCATGGCGGCAACAGGATGAACGCCCATCTTATGGGTGGCAAAATAGATGCAATAGGAGGCCACCATGTAAAAGGCGGTATGGGCAAGGTTGACAATGCGGGCTGCACCGTAGATCAGGGAAAACCCGATGGCCAGAAGGGCGTAAACACTCCCATTAATCAGACCGCTTGTGATTATGTCCAGTATCATAGAGCCTTGCGTGGTTATTATTTCTCGCCTCTCCTTACTCGGCAAGGAGGGGCGAGAGTGTTTATAAGGATACGCTATTTCTTATACTTCTCGATAACCCAGGGTGCTATCTTGTAGGGAACGACACCCTTATAGGTAATTTCGGGTACGCCTTTGGCAGCCTTCCAGCGATTAGGCCACACACCTTTTAGTTTACCATCCTGCCACTGGACGCCCAGGCTGGTCAGGTAACCTGGGCCCCAGGTAAGATCATGAAGATGACGGCCTTCAGCGTCTTTCATGTATTTTACCTTGCCGCCGGGCCCCACATACTCGCGGTTCTCTATTATGGCTACCAGCTTATCCGCATCAAGCGTCCCTGCCTCTTCGATGACCGGGGCCAGGTTATAGATAATAACTTGATAAGTATCCGCAGTGTAAGTCGGGACCTCACCGAATCTCTTAATGTAGGCATTAACAAAGCGCGGCGTGAGTTCGTTGGTTTCTACTCCCCGGGCATAGGTATTCATGGTCATTACATAATTAGCCATTCCTTCGGTTGCCTCCCAGAAGCCGTCTTTCTGGGCCTCCACATTAATGCCGACCTGTACAGCCGGTATCTTGAGCTCTCCGGCCTGCCTGGCGAAGGTAATCCCCACTGAAGAGGAAAAGGTGGTAAAGATCATGTGAGCTCCCGAACGCTGGATAGCCGAGAGTTCGGCAGTTACATCCGTGGCAACTGCCGAAGGCCTCCAGACGCCGACCACCTCCATGCCAATCTTGGGGATAAACCCCTTGGCCGCAGCAATCATGGGATCAACCCACACCGCCTTTTCAGCGACGATGGCCACCTTCACCTTGGGTATACCCAGCACCTTTTTCATGATTCCACCCACCGTTGCCATATGAATGAAACAGGTCTTGACCAGGTACATGGAATTAAAAGGGGTGCCCCGGAAGAAGTATTTATATCTCTTGTAATCCTTGGCCACCCGGGTGCAGAGTTGGGGATGGGCCGCGCCACAACCAATAAATATCTTCTTGTAGTCCATGGCGATATCTTGCATAGCCAGGACGGCCTCGGTCCTAAAACCGCCCACCAGGAAATCCACTTTGTGGCGAGTAATGGCCAGCTCCATGGCATTCGTGGCATCTGTCATGCTCAAAAACTCGTTAGAATCCAGCTTGACGAGCTCGATTTTCATCTTTTTCTTGCCAACCCAGAGCCCTCCTTTTGCATTGATCTCCTCAGCTGCCATTGTTGCCCCATTCCAGTGTCCCTTGCCCTGTACAAACTTCATGGGCCCGATAACGCCAATCTTGATTGTTTTGGCTGCATAGGCAGGCAGGCCAACTGCCATAACCAAGCAGGCTATCAGCAAAATGCTTAATAGAAATTTAGGAATTCTCATGATACCCTCCCTTTATTTTAGGTTTAGGTTTTATTTAGAAACCCTCGAGAGACACTCCAAATGCCACATTACTGTGGAATGGCACCTCTCTTTCATCATAATAAATCCTAATGTTTCAATTACGCGCAAAACTTACGAATTTGAAACTAAAATGCCTCCGAAGAGACCGTAATTTAAATATAATCTTAGTATTCCATACATTGGGAGAGATCATATCAAACTGGCTGGGAAACACTCTTTTTCGGATAGAAGAACGGAAGGTTGTATCAGGTATTTGCAGACATTGGATTGTTCCGCTGATAATCAAAGTGACTCTCCTGGACTTACAAATTGAAGTACCAATTGAACTTTGAAAGCTTAAACCCTAAAATGCCAAGGATAGTATAGATTTTTAATAGGCCAGAAGGGAATCCGTGTCAAGAAAAATGTTTTTTTCTTTCAGCATTCATCTTATTTGCCTTCATTTGTTCGTGTTTTTGTAGTAAAGGTTAATAAAAGTCATAAATAATAAAAATTCCAATTAAATACAACACCCTGACTCATTCATGGCCTTGATAAAATACAGTGAACTATTACCCAAAAGAAGAGATAAGAAGGAAAGGAACACTATTTAAGGACTGACAAACTTGTAAAAAGTCTTTTGTGATCGATTGTGGCCGCTTTTGGGGAACAATTCATACAATGCTGAGCGTTAATCCCCCTTAGGCGGATAAAAATCGCCAAACTGTTTGAGGAGCATGTGTATGTCTTTTTTTGTAATGCCCTATACATTCACAGTAGTGGGCCGTTTCAAAATGGTGCAAAGTAACGTGCCCTTGTCTTCTATTGCTCCGTACATCTGCACCTTTTTGAAACGCCCCTGAACGGGCCTTTGTTGAGGGCATTTGACAAAAAAAGACATACACATGCTCCTTCTCAGGACCTTAGGCCGAGTTATTGGAATTGAGCTAAGAGCATTTTATGAATCCCGAAATGGGCATTATGAGCGAGTGAAAGAACTTTTTACGAGAACATCAAGGATTAAACCCGGGAATATAAGGAGGTGATTACTGTGAAAACAGACTATAGGACCGTAAAGGTAGAGGTAGAGGAAGGGATAGCTATCCTGAAACTGAACAATCCACCCGTCAACCAGTTATCCGAACCCTTTGTTAAGGAGATGGCAAGTGCCATTATGGAGGCCTTCCAAGACCAAAAAGTCAAGTCCGTGATTCTCACCGGTACAGGGAAAAACTTCATTGCAGGAGCTGACATCACTGAGATCAAGGGTGTGACAGACAAGGATGGTATCTTTTCGAAGGTTATGGAAAATCATCACTTTCTGAATGCCATCGAGGATGGTCCCAAACCCGTAATCGCAACCATCAATGGTAATTGTCTTGGGGGAGGAATGGAGATCGCCATGGCATGTCATTACCGGATTGCGGCCCAGGGTGTCCAGGTGGGGCAACCAGAGGTTCAGATCGGTCTCATCCCAGGCGCAGGAGGAACCCAGAGGCTTCCCCGCCTGGTCGGGCTTCCGGATGCCCTCCAGATGATCACCACTGGTAAGGGGATCCCTGTTGAGCAAGGAATGGAAAAGGGGTGTATAGATAAAGTGGTCCCCCATGAATACCTATTTGATGCGGCCCTTGACACGGCCCGACAATTTATTTCAGGCGAGTTGGATCACAGGAGTCGCATTACACGTACGCGTACAGATCGGCTTCCGAGCCCTGAAGAAAAGCAGGCAATCATGACATTTGCCAAGCAAATGGCAAAAGAGAAGGCCAAAGGCTACATTGCGCCTTTTAAGGCCATTGAGGCCATGGAACGAGGGCTTAGCGATAATTTTGAGGCGGATATAAAGAGTGAGGCAGAACTCTTTTGCGACTGCGCCGTATCTGAAATAGCCAAAAACCTCATCGGAATTTTTCTTAATACTCGAGCTGCGGGGAGACTGTCACGAATAAAAGGATTTGAACCACAAAAGATTCGAACCGTTGGGATGCTTGGAGGCGGTGTCATGGGTTCAGGTATTATAAACCTTCTTCTTCGCAATGGCTTTAATGCCATCTTCTGGGACATAAATAACGATGCCATCCAAACGGGCCTTTCTTACATCCGAAAGACCTTTGCCTATCCCATCAAAAAAGGGAAGATGAAAGAGGAAGATCTGGATCGATTGATGCAGGAACATCTGACCACTACCATTTCTGTTGAGGATATGGGCAAGGTGGACCTCGTGATCGAGGCCGTGTTGGAAAACATGAAAATCAAACAGGACCTCTTCAAACGGCTCGAGGGGGTCTGCAGACCAGATGTGGTCTTTGGAACAAACACATCTGCCTTGCCTATCTCTGAGATGGCATCGGTGTTAAAGGACCCTGATAGAATGATTGGCCTTCATTTTTTTAATCCGGCCGAGCGAATGCAGCTTCTGGAGATCATATGTGGAAAGGAAACATCGAATCAAACCCTCGCCACAAATGTACGTTTTGCAAGGACTATAGGAAAGGTGCCAATCGTGGTTAATGATGGCTCAGGTTTTTACGTCTCGAGACAGCTTTCAGCCCTCTTTGGCGAGTCCACCTTCCTTATAGGTGAAGGGGTAGATCCCGCCCGAATTGAGGATGCCATGCTCGAATTCGGAATGCCCATGGGACCTGCAACACTGAGTGATCTTACAGGTATTGATATCGGTTATCACGTGGGAAAGAATTTCGAGCAATCCTTTGGAGAGCGTTGGAAGATGTCGCCTCTTTATGAGATGGTTTATCGGACCGGATGCTATGGGCGGAAAACCGGAGCCGGCTGGTACGATTACAGCGGTGAGGATCCTGCTCCCAATCCGAAGGTGTTCGAGGTAGTTAACAGGTATCTAAAGGAAAACGGTGTCACGCCAAGAGAAATGCCTTCGCAAGAGATTTTGGATCGGATGCTGGCGCGGGCCATTAATGAGGCCGCCTACATGATCCGTGAGGGGATCTGCGACAGACCCCAGGATATGGACCTGGCTATGATCTATGGGACTGGATTTCCCCCTTACCGAGGGGGGATCCTCCGTTACGCAGACACATGGGGAATCGGTAATGTGTATGAACATCTCACGAAGTTGGAAGCAGAGCATGGGATCAGGCTCAAACCTTCAACCCTTCTCAAAGAAATGGCCGAATCAGGAGAGGTCTTTTATAGAGATTAAAGGTCCACCGATACATATAAAAAGGAGGATAATCATGGGATTAAAGACGTTTGATGAGTATTATAATCGTTTAAAGAAACTAAGAATGAATATGTATATGGGCGGAGAGCTGATAGATAGGACTGATGAGAGGATCGCAGGCCAACTGCATGTTATCAAAGAGACCTATGACAGGGCGAATGATCCGCAGTGGGAAGACCTGTGCACTGCAACATCCCATCTTACAGGGGAAACAATCAATAGGTTTACCCATATTCATCAAAGCGTGGATGACCTTTTGAAGAAACAACAGATGACGAGGCTTTTATGTCACCGTGTAGGAGGTTGTATTATGCGGTGTATGGGAATTGATGCAATGAACGCCCTATCTGTAGTTACCTATGAAATGGATCAATTCCTGGGATCTGATACAAACAAAAATTTTTTAAAATATCTTCAGTTCTGGCAGGATAATGATATTTGTGCCAATTGTGCACAAACTGATACCAAAGGTGATAGGATAAAAAGACCCCACGAGCAATCTGATCCGGACCTCTATCTCAGAATAATCGAGAGTAGGCCCGATGGTATTGTGGTAAGAGGGGCAAAGATTGATAATACCACTGCCCCGGTAAGCGATGAAATAATAGCCATCCCCACTCGATTCATGACTGAAAAGGATCACGACTATGCAGTTGCATTTGCCCTCCCTTCTGATTGGGAAGGAGTAAAAATGCTCGTGAGGCCTGCATATCATCATAAAAGGAAATATCTCAAGGCCCCCATTGCAGAATTCGGAGATGCAGAGTCATTTACCATCTTTGATGATGTCTTTGTTCCTCGCGAAAGGGTTTTTCTGGATGGCAAGGGAGATCCAAGGCAAACCCCTTTTGCAGGATTCCTTGCCCTGCTTTTCGCACACTATCACCGGCATTCCTACACTGGATGCAAACCTGCAGTATCAGAGGTACTTGCCAGTGCAGCAGCGCTGGTGTCTGAATACAGTGATATTGAAAGAGAAGACCACGTTCGGGATAAACTCTCGCACCTGATCGGTACCGCAGAACTCGTCTTTGCCGCCGGCCAGATGAGTGCCTATCGTGGTGAACAATCAGGATCAGGGACTTATATCCCGGACGAGATCTTAACGAATGCCGGCCGAAGACTGGCCGGGGAAGAAATTTATAATGAATATAAAGTAGTTGCTGACCTTGCCGGAGGACTGTGTTCTACCATGCCCTTTGAGGAAGAATTTTTCTCGAAAGACACAGGGGAGCTGGCGAATAAATACCTCATGAGGAATCCCAACATCTCATCAGAGAATCAGCACAAATGTTTCAGGGGCATTGAAAACATGATGATCTCAGAGCTCGCCGGCGTGATGCAATTGGCGGGTCTCCATGGCGGCGGTTCTCCCCAGATGGAGACAATTACCATGATGAGCCGATATGATATTGAGAGCCTAAAGAGCATAGCGAAATACCTTTTCGGAATAGAGGAAGAGCTCCCTAAATATGATAGACCGACTGTGACACCGAAAAAGATGCTTGATAAGTATCGAAAGCTCATGGGTGGAAAATAAACCCTGAAATGAAGGAGGAAAATGAATAAATCGATTGTATCTATCGTCCATTACGACACTCCCCTGGAATCGGTTCGAAAGGCAATTAAATTGTCCCATGGCCTGGATCACCTGCCTGCCAATGCAAAGGTCTTTATCAAACCCAACATCGTCTTCTGGACAAAAGAGGTGCCCTTTCCCAAATGGGGCGTGATCACCACCTCCCGCGTTGTAGAGGATATGGTGATCCTTCTTAAAGAACGGGGTATCGATGATATCACTATTGGAGAGGGGATTGTCACGAATACTCCCAAGGACAGAGAGACCCCTGCCCACGCCTTTAAAACCCTTGGCTATACTGTTTTGAAAAAGCGTTACGGGATCAAATATATCAATGTCTTTGAGCGGCCTTTTGAAAGGGTCGACCTTGGTGCCGGGGTAGTGCTTAATTTTAATACCGATATCCTCCACAGCGACTTTGTGGTCAATCTTCCTGTACTCAAGACACATAACCAGACGAAAGTCAGCCTTGGGATCAAAAATCTAAAGGGAATGATCGATATCAACTCCAGAAAAAAGTCTCACAGTGCCGATCCAAAAAAGGACCTCAACTACCATGTTGCAAGGCTCGCAAATACAATGCCTCCAATGTTTACACTCCTGGATGGTATCTACACAAACGAACGAGGGCCCAGCTTTGATGGACGGATAAGGCAAAGCAATATCCTGATAGCATCAGCGAATGTCCTATCAGCAGACATGGTGGGAGCAAAGGTTCTCGGATATGAGCCTTCAGATGTCCCGCATCTAGTCCATGCAGCCCAGGACCGGGAAAGGCCCCTGGATTTATCCGACATAGAGGTGAAAGGAAAAAGGATAGAGGGTGTGGCATCCTTCCACGAATATGATTTCCCATACGTTGAAAACAATACCCTCCGACGCTCTCTGGCAAAAATGGGGATCAAGGGTCTTTCGTACCCCAAATACGACCTTAGTATGTGCACCTACTGCTCAGCCCTTAACGGGATTATCCTCTTTGCCATTGCCCAGGCCTGGAAAGGAGAACCCTGGGATGATGTGGAGGTCCTGACCGGAAAGATAATGAGACCTACACCCGGAAAGAAAAAGACCATTTTGATCGGAAAATGCATTTACGAGGCGAACAGAGACCATCCCGATATTCAGGAGATGATCGCTGTAAAAGGCTGCCCCCCCTCTCCCAAGTCCGTGGTAAAGGCCCTTCATCAAGCAGGAATCGAGGTTAACCCCACCATCTTCGAGCATATGGGTAAGGCCCCCGGATTCTTCATGGGTAAGTATGAAGGGAAGCCGGAATTTGAAGAGTCATTTTTTGCTGTCACATAACCTGTAATCTTTGGAATTGCCAAATGCATATTCCATACCCATGGATGATGAATTGTGGAAGCCTTATAAACAAAGCCTTTCTCTTTCTGGATTAACCATCCGTGGAGCATACAAACCACAACTTACATATGTAGAACAAAAAATAGCCGCGGCTTGAGGCTACAAGGAGTAAAAAATGGAATACATTTTGGTTGTTGGGGCAGGTTTCATGGGCTCGGGCATTGCTCAGATATGTGCCCAGGCCGGCTATAGGGTCCACCTGATGGATATAAAACGTGAGGCCTTGAACAAGGCCATAAAAGAAATCCATTGGTCCGTGGAAAAGTTGTATACAAAAGGAATTGTTAAGGAGTCTCCCCAAACGGTTGTGGAAAGAATTATTCCAAAGCAAGATTTGAAAAGCGCTGCAGATGTGAATTGGGTGATAGAGGCCGCGCTGGAGGTTGAAGATCTCAAGCATGAGATTTTTAAGGAGCTGGATCGGCGAGCTCCACTCAAAACAACACTCGCAAGCAATACATCATCCATTCCAATCACCCAAATCGCCATGGTAACCCAGCACCCTGAGAGGGTAGTGGGACTGCATTTCTTCGGCCCAGTCCCCCTGATGGGTCTGGTAGAAGTGGTCAAAGGGAAGAAAACATCCCTTGAAATATTCGAAAGAGGCGTGACCTTTGTTCGGTCCTTGGGGAAGACCCCCGTTCGTGTGCAGCGTGATATTCCCTGCTTTGTCATGAACCGGATCTTCTCTGCGGCCTTCAGGGAGGCGGTTAACCTTGTATCTCAAGGAGTAGTGAGCCCTGAGGATGTGGATGTGGGCATGAAATTAGGTTACGGATGGAACGCTGGACCTTTCGAGATTGCAGACAATGCGGGATTGGACACCTATAATTTGATCTACCAATCAATGAAGGCCTTAGGAGAAGATAGCTTGGTTTCAAGCTCCGGCTTAATCGAGCAAATGATGAAGGAAGGCCGCTTGGGTCGGAAGGCGGGAAAGGGATTCTACCTGTATACTCCTGAAGGAAAACGGCTACCGTGGAGGAAAAATAAACGATATATGAGGAGGTAAATAAATGAGAGAAGTGGTGATCGCAGGATATCTGAGGACTGCTCAATCTCGATCCAGGCCAAACGACCCGGGTAGAGACTGGTTCCACAAACTGAAGGCTGAAGAACTGCTGGCCAAACTGCTACCTGCACTTATGGAAAGGACAGGGATCGATCCAAAGGAGATCGACGATTTTCTGGTCGGATCAGCAATGGGCGTTAATGAGCAATGGACATACGGGGGAAGGAGTCCCATCTTTCTGGCCAATTTCCCGGAGACGATCCCGGCGAAATTTGTGGACCAGCAGTGCGGATCTGCCATGGCGTGTATCCACATGGGTTTTCTTGAGATCGCGGCGGATTTTGCGGACATTGTCCTTGTTGGTGGAATAGAACACATGACACGTGTCCCCATGGGGGGTGCAATGGTTGAAAAAGGGGCCATTACTCTGAATGAGAAACTCTTCACTGAGGAATCATACAAACACTGGGACATGGGAACTGTCATAAACATGGGGTTTACTGCGGAAAAGCTCTTTTCCTTAAGGGATTTCACCAAGGAGGATATGGATAGATGGGGAGTCAGGGCACATCAGCTGGCGACCAAGGCACTGAAAGAGGGGTTTTTCAAGGGGGAGATTCTGCCTATCGAGGCCGAGCAGGCCGACGGTACCACCATGGTCGTGGACCGTGATCAGGCAATCCGAGAGGATGCCTCTATGGAGGGCATGGTAGGTCTCAAGCCGGCCTACAAACCCGATGGAGTAATCACGGCAGGGAATTCCTCTCCTCTTAATGCCGGGGCCACATCCATGCTACTCATGTCTAAAGAGACTGCCCAGAAGAAGGAGATCAAACCCCTGGCCACTATCCGTTCCATAGGTTTTGCAGGAGTGGACCCCACCATCATGGGTGTAGGGCCGGTCCCGGCCAGCCGAAAGGCATTGGAGAAAGCAGGTATGAAGGTAAACGACATCGATTACTGGGAGATCAATGAGGCCTTTTGCATCGTGGCCTTAAACTGCATCAAGGAGCTGGATATCGACCCGGACCGGGTCAACATTATGGGTGGAGCCACAGCTATTGGACATCCACTGGGAGCAACGGGGATTCGTCTAGTAGGGACCCTGGCTCGCATCTTACATGTGAAAGACGGTCGATATGGCTGTGCCACTGCCTGTTGTGGCGGCGGACAAGGTGTAACCACCATTATCGAAAAAGAAGATTATTAGATAATAATCAGTCCGTTAGAAGTGTAATCACTTGCTCGCGATGATAAATAGGATCTCCGAGGGCCTGCTCGTTGGCCTTGGCCCGTTTGAGGTATAACTGCATTTCATTTTCCCAGGCAAAACCGGTGCCTCCCAATATCTGTATGCCTGCAGTCGAGACATGCGTATAGGCTTCAGAGCAATAGGCCTTGGCCACCGAAGCCGCCAGGACAGCCTCTTTGGGATCTCCATGGTCTTGTGCCCAGGCGGCCCAGTATAAAATGGAGCGTGAACTTTCCACCTCCACATACATTTGGGCACAACGATGCTTGATAGCCTGAAAGGCCCCGATAGGTTGATCGAACTGAACGCGGATCTTGGCGTATTCCGTTGCAATCTCCATGGCACGCTGGGCGCCTCCCACGCACTCAGCACAAAGGCCCACCTGGGCCCGTTGCAAAACCCGGCTCAAGTGTTTCCATCCTTTATGTGGTTCTCCTAAAATCGCCTCCGGGCTTACTTGCACCGCCTTGAAATCCACTGCGCAGAGCTTGCGAGTGCCATCCATAGTCGGTAGCATAGAGACAGAAACCCCATCTGCACTGAGGTCCACCAGAAAGAGAGTAATTCCCCGGGTCAGGTCATTTCCCGGTTCGGTGCGGGCTGCGCAGACAAGAAAGTCTGCCACATGGGCGTCTGGCACAGAGATCTTTGTTCCGTCCAGGACGAATCCATCTCCATCCGCACGCGCCTCCATTTGGATATAGCCGAGGTCTGCACCCCCATCCGGTTCATGGAGGGCTAGAGTACCCCTTATCTTACCCGCGGCGATTCCGGGCAGATAGCGCTCCTTCTGTGAATCGTTTCCGGCTTCCATTATAGTTTCCCACCCTCCATTATAGTTTCGGCAGCCAATAAGACGGTGGAGAAAAAAGGACCTGGAAATACGGCTCGACCCATCTCCTCTAAGACCATGATGAGGTCCATCTGATCCATACCTATCCCGCCATACGGCTCTGGGATATGCACCCTCATCCAGTCCATCTCAATCATCTTCGCCCAGATCTCGTCAGTAAATCCCCGCTCATCCTCATACATGTCTCGAACATAGTCGGTTGGACACTCTTTATCCAAAAACCTACGCGCCTCCTTGGCTATATCCAGTTGAACGTTGCTTAAGCTGACATCCATTGCTTTATCCTCCTTTACTTTCTCTTGGCTCGGGATACATCTTTTGGTAAGCCCAGGACGCGCTCGCCAATGATATTTCGCAGAATTTCAGAGCTACCGGCCTCGATAGTGTTTCCCTTGGATCTTAAGAAACTGTATTGCCAATACCCGTCCTGAATGGTCCAGGGAGAGCTCCCCATAATCTGACTGTTCGGGCCCTGCATCCCTATGGCAGCCTCGGTGATCCTCTGATTGGGCTCACTCCATAGAAGCTTGCCAATGGAACCCTCTGGACCAGGTATCTTGCTTTTGAGCTGATTACTGAGGCTTCGTAACCCATGGTACTTTAAAACCATGACCTCAATATAGGCCTGAGCCAACTGTTGCCGGAAGATTGGATCGTGGATGACAGGTCTCCCGGAGCGCTTGGTCTGGCTGGCCATCTCTATCATTTTTTGGATATTTGTCTCATACGCCGCGCCCATGATTGCATCTCCCAGCACACGCTCGAACATCAGCGTAGTAATAGCAATTTGCCATCCTTGACCCTCCTCTCCCACCCGCATCTCTACGGGTACCCGAACGTCATCAAAAAAGAGCTCGCTGAACTCAGCCTCTCCTGTTATCTGTGTCATGGGCCTCACCTCAACCCCTGGCAACTTCATGTCCAGAAGGAAGTAACTCAGTCCCTTATGCCTGGCAACAGTGGGNTCCGTTCGCACAAGAAGGATGCAGTAATCCGCCANATGNGCAAAACTCGTCCAGACCTTCTGCCCGTTAAGGATATAATGACCGTTTTGCTTCACTGCCCTGGTAGAAACATTGGCCACATCGGAGCCNGCATCTGGTTCACTAAATCCCTGGCACCAGATATGAGTCCCATCCAGGATCTTGGGCAGGAATTCCCGTTTCTGTTCCTCGTTCCCGCAGGTAAATATGGTAGGGACTGCCATGCCATGAGTGACGACCCCTGGGATCCTCAATTCCGCGCACGTGGAAAAGAGAGTCTGCGAAACGATAACCTCCTCCATCAAGGTTTTGTCCTGTCCGCCATACTCTTTGGGGTAGTGCATCGCCGTATACCCGCTGTTGAAGAGTCGCATTTGGAATTCTCTGTAAACACGACCCCATTCCTCCTGTGAATCGTAATTCCGGTACCTGGATGGATTCCAGTCATCAGGAAGGTTCTTCTCCAGCCACGAGACAAATTCCTCTCGAAATGCCTCTTGCTCCGGGCTTAATCGAAAATCCATATCCTTCTCCGCCTTTTCTTTAAGACACTATCCTGTCTCCAAGCCAGTTTATCCACTCATTTACACCCTCGCCCGTCTTGCAGGATATCTCTATAACCTTCATCTCCGGGTTGAGATTGAGAGCCCTTTCCTTCACCGCCTTGAGGTCAAAGTCTTGTCCATACTTCAGGTAATCTATCTTGTTTACGAGAAGTGCATCACAGACCGTGAACATAAGGGGATATTTCAGAGGTTTGTCATCACCTTCGGGAACACTCAATATCATGGCATTCAGGTGCGCGCCCGTATCGAATTCGGCAGGGCACACAAGGTTGCCGATATTTTCGATAATAACAAAGTCCAGAGATTCCAGATCCATCGCATCCAGGGCACTGGTGACCATGGGCACATCAAGATGGCAGAACCCGCCTGTTCTGAGCTGAACAGCGGAGACTCCCTCTCTTACAACCGTTTCCGCATCCACCATGGAATCTATATCCCCCTCGATCACCCCGATCCTGAAATCATCTTTCATCGCGCGTATGGTCTGCAGTATGAGACTCGTCTTGCCTCCACCCGGGGAGGACATCAGGTTCATCACGAAAACCCCGTTTTTTGAAAGCCTTTCCCGCAGCCCGTCAGCAAGATCTTTATTGTCGGACAGGATCTCTTCCTTGACCTCTATCAATCTTATCTCTTCCATCATATCACCGCTATATTTTTAATATAATATTCCCTTCCCGAAATGAGAGTATTCTTTTTTCCCCCGCAGCCCGGGCATATTACTTCTTTGATTTTTTTTATATCGACCTGAAAGGACTTCTCGCACCCATCGCACCGAAACACAACGGGGGAAAGC
>JGI10211J14876_10000615_pt1 | contig 15303 bp, 15 predicted proteins | sample Etolagsediment_FD_14876 | JGI IMG/M metagenome (IMG submission 14876)
CCCAAGGTTTCTGGAGGTCGTCCGACTACTTATGCATTCAATGACAAGACTGGTGCAGTAGCAACAAAGATTTCTGCGAAGGAGTCGGTTGCAGCTGCAGAAGCTGAGGCTGATGAGGCAGAGGAAGGAACTGATGTTGAGGACATTGAGGATTCTGATGTTGTAGAGCAACAGGAGGAGGAAGAGGATGAGCAGGAAGAGGAGGAAGAAGAGGTAGAGCAAGAGGAAGANGAGGAAGANGAGGANGAAGANGAGCCTGAACCAGAGCCGGTGAAGAAGACGGTTAAGAAGGCTGCAGCAGCGCCAGCTCCTAAGAAGAGAGCAACAGCTCGTAAGTAAATTTATGGGTGATTTTTATTTTTTAGGATATTTTTTTAGATTATAAATATTTTTTAGCAATATTAGCTACTAATTTATGATTATTAGCAATAATATTATGTTTACAATTGTGCGCTGTTATTAGTGTAGCATTGATGTTTGAACAGAGTTGTTTTGATGTTTTGTAGCATGTTATTTGGTCATTCGGGTCATGAATAATTATAAGATTGGTTAATATACTGTTAGCATTATTGTAGGCATTTTTTCCAAACTGGGCGATTTTTTTGAGGTTGTTGAACGTAACATTTTTTTTTCTTGTTAAGTTTTCTGTTCTGCAATGTTCTATTAATTCTGGACAATTTATACTTTGCTCTGCTTTAGGTCGCCATGGGAAAATATCTGGTAAATACCAATCTGGCAAGTAATAAGACAGCCAATTTTGAACAATATAATTTTTAATGGGTGTGTTAGCTACTAAATGGAATGCAGGAGCCATAAGGATAACTGCTGAACATTTAGATTGGATGTCAGGGTGTAATTTGGGATAACAGAGTGTTGCTAAAACTCCGCCGAAACTGGATGCAAGAATGACGAAATTAGTTATTTTATTTTTGGACATAACGTATGTAATCCAGTCAACAATATCTGTAACCATAGAATGAGATACTAAACATCTTTCGCCTTCACTATAACCGTGACCTTCTAAATCTATTGTGCATATGTTGATGTCATTAAGAGTGTTAAAAAGGGTTTGTATATATGTGTAATTGCTGTGACTGTTGTAGCCGTGAATGAAGAACATGAATTTGGAGGAATTTGCAATATGATGCTGAAAGTGGATGTGATTTCCGTTAATGTTGATAAAGTGGTTGGAAGATTTAGGAAGATTAAATTGCATAATATTTGGACGATAAAAAATATTATTTACGTTTTTTTTATTGTTGGTAACAATCATTTAAAAAATATGGTATAAAATAATATAATGGATTATTTCCACGTGGTGGACATAGGTGATAAAAATTATGATAATATTGTAAAACAAATCAAGGAAACAAAAAAATATAGTAAATTAATTATTATAAATGATGATGAAAATTTTACTTCAGCAGTGATTGATTTAGGAGACAATAATCCCAATAAAAAATTCACTAAAAAAGACATGACATTCCATTTACCCAAATACAAAAAAGTATGTGATAATATAGAAGGTCAATGCTGCAGTATATGTCAAGATGTTTTTGAAAGAAATGAATATTATAGACAATTATGTGATTGTGGACATTGTTTCCATAAAAAATGTGTTGACGAATGGTTCTATAAATCACAAACATATGGATGTCCACTATGTAGGAAAAATCCATTTAGTTTACCAAAAAATTCTTAATAAATAATAGATGACAAAAGGTTCTATTATTGAGTTGACAAATATGATTGATAAATACAAACAAGAAATCTTCTGGTTATCACAAAATATGAAGAAAACTTATGACAAATTTTACAAAAAACAGAGTGAATATAGTATTTATACATTAACTCATTACAAACAATTAGGATATTTTGAAATTAACACATTCCTGTACGATAGAAAACTCTTCTTCTCTGAATACAAAAAATACCTGTTTTTAGTTATTGACGATATTTACAAAAAACACAAAACATTGGATAAAAACCAATTGAAAGAAGAAATTATTAATAATATTTACTACAGTTTCTACAGAATTATTAAAAGTATTAGTACTATAGATGCACTATTTGCTAAAGCACCTAAATTAGATACAGAAATTGTTGTATATAGAGGGCTTAAATTTATTACACCAAAATTAGAAGAAAAAATGGTGGCAAAACTATCTAAACTGAAAAAAAATGACATCTTTATAAACGAAAATTACCTCTCAACATCCATGTTAAACACAACTGCACTTGATTTCCTTGAATCTCACTTCTCCAATGAAGCAAAACCTAAATGCTGCCTCTTTAAAATAATCATCCCCAAAAATACTCGTGTACTCTATTTAGATAGTGACCTAACCGGATTTGATTTCCTTAAATACGGTGAAGGAGAAAACACCAGAGAACACCTCTTCTCCGAATACGAAATACTACTACCCAGAAGCACCCAACTTAAATTTATAAAAAAATACACCATTTCCGGTAAAGTCCCTACGACTTGTAAAGTAGAAAATATTAAAAAAGGAAAAATCACCGATATCTTAGTGTACGAATTTAAAATGGTCGGTATTAACCCTAAAAGAGAAATATTCAGTGATGCTAAAGCTAAAGATCCTGAATATTTAAAACATATCCTAAAAGATTTAAACCATATCAGTTTTAATGTCCAAAAATCCGATATACTCTATTTCGGCAAAAATAAAAATATATCTCATGTACTCAACAAATTTGAAAAAAACAGTCAAGAAAGAATAAAAAAATTCCGTAAATTATAAATTTAATCAATTATTCACCTAATCCGCAAAATGAGGCTTAATCGCCTCCATAATAGATGTGAAGTAAAATCCAGCCTTCTGTGTCACATTCCCATCATCATCCTTCTTCTCATTCTTACTCTGATCATAATCCTTGAAAAGCTTCTGCAATGTCTTGTCCAATGTAATAATCCTCTTATCAGAAGTGTCTTTCTGCAAATTCTGAGCCTTCACATACGCTGACACCAAATGCTGCGCCTTCTGTCTACTAATCGTCAGTGAACCATCATCCGCATGTGTCAGTTCCGTAAGAATGGGGTTTCCATCCTTATCATTCAACTTGTTCCAATTGGACTCAATAAACTTCCTGAAATCTGCTGTCTTCACAACTGAAGGCTTCTGGGGTGCTCCCCCACCCTCACGCTTCTTACGACCTTTTGACTTCTTAATGTCCTTCTCATGCTCCTTCCTCTCACGAGCAATCTCCTTCTGTGTCTTCTTCACATCTGTCAAAATCCTCTGAGTAATCTTCTGCTGCATGTTGCACATCTCAATAATCCCATTTAGGAGACTATCAATCGCATTCTCCTGTGAATCCTCATTCTCAGACTCTGAACCAGAATCTGCTTCAACATTCTCGGTGTCTGAAACCTGTTCAGGCTCTGACTCCACTTCTTGCTCAGGCTCTGAAGCCTTCTTAGAAATCTTTGTCTTAGTTGTAACTGTACGAACCATCTTAGCTGATATATACTAATCTATTACAGATAGTAAAATAAATCAATTTTTTTTTAAACTGTTTTTTTGCTAAATTTCTTTAACCCCTCAAGTGATCACTCGTTTTTGACAAGATTTTTAGGAATCTTTAGAGCTCCATTTTTTTTGGCATTTTTATTCGTAAAATTTCCAAAATTCTTTTATTCTTTAGAACTATAAGATGCCTGCTACTACTGTTAAGAGAAGCTCTACTAAATCTGCACAAAAAAGTGCAAAAACTACTACACCCACTGAACCCGCCGCCGCACCCGCACCTGTTGAACAACACACTGAAACCGATACTACATCAGTTGAACAAACTGAATCAGATATTTCCGCTGTTCAAGCTGAAATCGCTGCTCACATTGATATGATCCGCCAATGCCAATCTCTCCTCCAAAACCTCATCAAGGGTACCCGTACTACTGCAGCCAATGTTAAGAGACTTGAGCGTGAAAACAAGCGTCTTGACAAAAAAAGCCGTCGTAGCAAGGAGAACCGTGCCTCTAATGGCAACAAGGGTCTCCAGCAATTAAAGCCTGTCTACACTCAAGAGATGCGCTCCTTCTTTGAATCCAACAAAGATTTAACTGATGGTGATGGCGCTGTTATTGTTGAAAACCTCACTTATGATTCTGACAACCTCCTTGCATCACGCAAACAAGCTCTTAAATTGGTCACTTCTTATATCCGTGCCCACAACCTTAAAGATGAGACTAACAAACGCAAAATCAACATGGACTCTACCCTCCAAGGTCTTTTCCCTGAACTTTGCGCTGTTAAGGACAAGAAAGGTAAGGTTACCCAAGAAGAAAACTGCTATTACAACACCTTGATGGCTGCTCTTTCTCGTCACTTCCAATCCTCCTAAATAATATTGTAAAACATTAATCAATGATTTACAATCTAATCATTCAATATCCTCAATTCATCCACTCGCCAATCTTCATAAGTTCCATTTGGCAATGGACGACGAATTATATATGGAATCTTTCTTTCCATCAATTCCTTTAGCGCAATCTCTACTGGATCATCCAAATCCCCAACATCAACTAATGCTGGTGAGCCTTTAGCAATTTGTGTTGCCCTTAATCCAATAATACGGGCTTTCTCATATTTTGTTAAATATGGAATTGTTCTCCTTTTTTTCCCATTTGCCATTTCCCCATAAACCACCTTAAAATCTTCCATCTTCTCCACCTTAATTTCATTCTGATTTATTTGGTCATTTTCATCTAAAACATTGTCCTGATTATTATTCTCAACAATTTCAGACATCAGTTTATATATATAATACAAAGTTTTTTTTAAATCACTTTTTCTTTTTTTCGCAATTGTAAGAAGAGATGTAGCATTTATTAATGGAAGATTACTCCTTAATTAAATATATTGCTCGTGGTAGTTTTGGTAAAGTTTACAAAGCCAAACGTAAAACTGATGGTTCATTGGTGGCAATTAAGAAAATGAATTATTCATCCCTTTCTCGTTACGAAAAAGAGTCTTTGTTTAATGAAATAAAAATTACTAAAACTTTTAATTCCCCAAGAATTGTTAAACTTTTAGATGTCTTCTGGGATGAAAATTATGTATACCTCGTTTTCCCATACTACGCTAATAAAGACTTACAAACTTACATTAATTCACAAAAAATAAATGAAAAAGATATATGGAAAATATTGCAACAATTAATTGAAGGCATCTACATTTTACACCAATATCACATCATCCACCGTGACATTAAAATACAAAATATTTTAGTTGACAATAATGGTGACATCCTAATTGCTGACTTCGGCATCTGCAAAATATTAGAAAACAAATTATCCACCAACACTCAAATTGGTACACCCTATTACCTATCTCCAGAAATGGTAAATGGCGCATATTATAACAAAAAAACGGATATCTGGTCTTTAGGTGTTATTTTATATGAACTTATCTACAAAAAATACCCTTTTACCGCTAACAATATCGGAAACCTCGTCTATAAAATTAAAACAGAAAACATACATTTTCCTTATACTTCAATATCATTTAAATTAACTGATTTATGTAAAAAAATGCTAAATAAAAGCCAATATATCAGACCATCATCAGATTATCTCCTTAATTACCTTAATATTCCTTTTCCAGTTATTGATAAAAATATTCAACAAAATATTTATAAAAATTATGAACCTGTAAAATCATTCATCCGCAATATCTCACAATTTTCTAAAATTAAAAGAAGAAACTCTATCAGCACTCAAACTAATATTTCCATTCCGTATGACACTCCCGACAAATATACACATTTTTCAAACTTCCTCCCTCATTAAAAAAAACTGCCTCCTTCTTACTCCCATCCTTATGTGTCCTACATTCCTCATTCGGACATACATACTTCATCGTCCTCGCCAATGTAGGATCATAAACATAATTCTTCCTACTCCCAAATGATTGTGTACCTCCCATCTCATATGTATTCTGCGAAATTAACGTTTTCGTTGATTCCGCCTTATATCCACAACCATTGCAAAAATTAACTAATTTTCCCTCATCCTCTTGATAATAAAGTAAACTCTCACAATCTGGACAAAACTCCATTTTTTACTATACTTATAATCAATATTTTTTTAATTCACTTTTTTCCAATATTTCACACCCCTTGTATTTGTTGATATCACGAACCTCCTTTTTCCATCATCATATTCATCTCCAATCTCACAACCACTCGGCTTCGGCTTCAATCTCTTATCCATGGGTTTTGGTTCCTCCATCTTCGCCCCATAAGTTTCCCCCAATTGCAAAATCTCTTTCTCCAATTCTGTGTAATCCAACCTCCACGATGCTCCATATCTTGGTGTCACATTCTTCTTATCCAATCTCGCCTTCAAATCCTTTACTCTTGCCAATATTTTCCCATAATTCTCCAAAAAATATTGTATCATTAAAGGCTTCATCGGAATAAATGACTGATGAGTTTCCCTCATCTGCGAAACCAATCCTACACACAATGACCTATACTCCACCACCTGATTGTATTCATCCAAATCCTTCTGAGATGATTGTTCCCATCCTGGCTCATTCTTTAATGGTTCTCCAGTCATTACTAACGCACAAATTGACATAATCACCGTCTTTAACGTCATAATTGGAGTCCAACTTGGTCCTTGCCATGTCCCCAAAATGGATAAACAAATCTTTCCTTCAACATACAAATTGGGGTTAAATCTTGTCTTTCCATCTCCGGTCGCAAATTTACCCTTCCAAGGTACCATTGGATACTCATCCGGTGCTGTAAATTCAAAGAAAAATGGACAATGTGCATATGGTGTTCCCTCTTGACCAGTAATCACAACATGAATTTTTCTCATATCTTCCTCATCAATATGCCAATAAATTCCATTCTTATTCAACTCTTCTTTGGATTCCTCCAAATCAGCAATGTCTGACTGGATACGTCTTATCAATACCTTGCTCGCCATTGAATTTACTGTATTTATCATTTTAAATTAAAAAATCACTTTTTTTTGTATTAAAACTTTTTTTATTATATTTTATTAAAATATGGAATCTTCCATACCTTTAGAACAAAATAATAAAACACATATTGAACAAGAATTCCTTAATTTTCTTAATGAAAATCGCCTTAAAAAAGGCAAACCATCACATACTGGTGTTGGTAAAAACACCGGTAAATTTTTAATTGAAGGTCCACAATTGAAAACCTTTTATGCATTGTATGCAAAATGTATGCAACATTCCATAGATATACACTTAATTGAGCAGCACACTGACATTGGTCCATTTATTATTGATATTGATATGCGATATAAAGAAGGTACTAAAAAAAGATTGTTTGGATTCAGTTTTATAAAAAAAATATGTCAGGCATATGTTGAGCAAATCATTCAATATTTTGAATTAACCACCACACAAAAAATGCAATGGGTTCAAGCATTTGTATTTGAACGTCCTGCTCCATATGAAGCAAAAAATACCGTAAAAGATGGCTTACATATTATGTTCCCTTTTATTGTAAGTGATCCCGCTGTCCAAAATATTATTCGTGATAATGTCATTAAAGAGTTAGATGAATTGTTTAAAACTATTCCATTGGAAAATAAAATATCCAATGCCATTGATAAAGCTGTTATTGAACAAGTTGGTTGGTATATGTATGGGTCTACTAAACCGCAAGTTGACAAATATTTATTAACACATATCTTTGACTACAATTTAAATCAAATTGATGTGAAAACTTATAATGAATATCAGTTGCCTTCATTGTTAAGTATTCGCAACAAAACGGAAACTACACCAATAAAGGAATCAATGTTGGAAGAAGTGAATGCTTATAAAGTGCGCAATATGCAGAGGAAAATTAGTCGGAAAAAAGAAACCTCTGAACTTTCTGAAGAAGAATTGCAAGATATCTATGAACTCGTTAATATGTTGAGCAATGACCGAGCTGATGATTACAATGATTGGATTAATATTGGGTTTGCATTACATAGTATTGAACCGCACAATGAAGATTTGCTGGCAATCTGGGATGACTTTTCCCAGAGGAGTGCAAAATATGACCCAACAACTTGTGAAACATTCTGGCATAAAATACGTAGCCGTATGGATGGAATTAATTTAGGGAGCTTACATCATTGGGCTAAAAATGATAATCCCGAAAAATACAAAGAATTCCGCAATGGACAAATCCGTTCTTATATTGAACAATCCATGACTGGTACTAATGTAGATGTTGCTAAAGTTCTGTACAAAATCTACAAATATCAATGGGTTTGTGCTTCCATTAAAAACCAAAAATGGTACCAATTTAACAAACACCGTTGGGAAGAAGATGAAGCTGGTATTGGATTAAGAACAAAAATTTCCAATGAATTAGTGTTGGAATATCTAAAATTAATTAGTTACTTCAATGAAAGAATTGGTATTTTGGAAGACCAATTGGAGGAGGAGGCAGATAAGAAAAAGAAGTTTGAAATGGAAAATCGTGTTAAACAGATGGAAGCAAAAATAGAAAGGTTGACCAATATTACAAGAAATTTGAAAACCACCAACTTTATTGACAATGTTATGAAAGAATGTCGGGGATTGTTTTACAACAAGGAATTTATCAACAAATTGGACGAAAACCATTTCCTTTTTAGTTACAAAAATGGTGTTTTAGACCTGAAAACTGGTGAATTCCGTGATGGACGACCAGACGATTTTATTAGCATTTGTTCTGGAGTTAATTATGTTAAATATTCAGCAGATTTACCTTATTTACAGGATATCCACGATTTTTTGGCTAAAGTACAACCCGGTGAAAATGAACGTAAATATGTTTTAAGTTTAATGTCGTCATTATTGGAGGGACACAATGCAGATGAAAGTTTCCATTTATGGACAGGTACAGGTGGCAATGGTAAATCTAAATTGAATGAATTATTGGTGGAAGCATTGGGACAATATGCATGTAAATTTCCGATTACATTGTTCACAGGTAAAAGGGGAGCAAGTAATGCAGTTAGTCCAGAGGTGGTTGAAAGTAAGGGTAAAAGGTATGCATATCTGGAGGAACCAAGTGAAGGTGAAAGGATTAATATTGGGTTGATGAAGGAATACTCTGGTGGTGATAAGATTAAAGGACGTGGTTTATGGTCTAATTTTATAGAATTCAAGCCACAGTTTAAGATTATATTGTTTTGCAATGATATGCCCAAGGTGCCAGCGGATGATATGGGTACATGGAGACGTATTAAAGTGTTAGAATTTTTGAGTAGTTTTGTTGACCATCCCAAAGCGGAAAATGAATTTTTGAAAGATAGATATTTGGGAGAAAAAATACCAAAATGGGCTGAAACTTTTATGGCATTGTTAGTTCATATTTATATGACGGAATATAAGAAAAATGGTGGATTGTTCATTCCTAAAGAAGTCACCAAATTTACAGAAGAATACCAAAAAGATATGGACATTTATGTTGATTTTATTAATTCCAGATTGGTTAAAACTGATAAGAAAAATGATAAATTAAGTTTACAGAATTTGCATGATGAATTTAAAAATTGGTATATGGCTAATTATAATTGTCAGAAATATCCATTAAAGAAAGATATGAAAAAATATTTTGAAAAGAAATACGGTAAAAAGAGTTGTACAACTACTCATATATTGGGATTTGTTAAAAACTCCAATATTGAAGATGATGATGATGAAGATTAAGCAAATGGGTTTAAATTTTTTGCTCCCCAATTAGACATTGCATTATTTATTCCTGCAAATGCATCTGGATAAGAATTTTGGGCAAATCCCACACCATAATATACCACCATTATTAACGATAATATAAAAAATACTATAACCAATGCTTTTAGTGTTTTTGCAATCTGTTCTTTGTTTTCGTAATCTCTATTGTTTGAATATATATCCTGTGTTATTGTATTTATTTGGTCATTTATTGTTCCCAATTTTGTTGTTGAATGTTGTATGTTTGAATTTACAGTTGCTAAAAGACGGTTTTTATCTGCCAATTGCATATTTGCACTACTACTTGCATTTGTTAAACTCATTAAATGACCCTGCAACGTATTCACTTTCTCCTGCAATTCTGTACTTTGTGCCTTTATTTTCGCTTGTTCCTGCTCCAACTTAAATTTCTGGTTAGCATCTGCTACAGTCAATCCATTCTGAATTGCAAACAATTTTACCCTTACATCATCTAATGACGTCTCCTTTTTACCTATCTGTTTCTGCAACTGTTTTATCTCATTTATTAAAACTGCTTTACTATTACTTTTTAAACAATCATCCGTTTTACAATCACTGTCTGGTACATTGTACACCATATATGTACCGGAATCTGCTTCTTGTATAGGGTCATAATTGTCACCAGAATAACAGGTTCCAGTTTTATTTAACCCATTGTTATTTTTAGAACTGGAGTCTGATTCAATGGCTACATATTTATGTCCTTCACTTTTAGCAATTCTTAAACAGTTCTGCAATGATAGATTGGTTCCAATTTTTTTAAATTTACGGCTGTCTAAACTTCCTTTTTCTATTGTGCCTATATTGTAATTAACCATCTAATTTATTACAATATTTTTTTTATTATTTCTTTTTATAAAATGTAAAATCTGCTACATATGCAGCTAACCTTTTTGATAAATAATAAAATCTTAATTTGTTATTTTTACATATTTTGTTTTGTGTAAATGAAAGTGTAGAAAAATTATTTGGTTTTTCAACTATCCTCAATGTTCTACAACCTTCATCTAATATTCCTACATCATATTCTTCATTTACACCAAATTCAAGTTTTAATGATAATATATAATTTCCTTTAATATTGTTTGATAACTTTTTATCAACTACTATTATTTTTGTTTCCTGTGGTATTTCCTGAATAACACCATCATCATTTATAGCATACAATATATAATTTGGATTATACCAATAATCCCCAACTTGGATATCACTTATCTTATACATAATTAATTATATATTTTTTATAATTTTTCATTCATATAAAATCTTCTGTGCATTTGGTTCAGATAATGCAACATTTGAATTCATAACCTTCACAAAATGCTCTATCTTCTGTTCCAAAAATCTATCCATTGTTCCATATTTCTCCCTAAACTGTTCCATCCCCACTAAATAATTAAAATAATCTCTGTAAACATTCTCCACATTCTGTTTTGCAGATATTGCTGCATTCACTTTTGTTATCCATTCCTGATATATATTCTGGGGTATCTGCGTTCCATACACATAATTCCACATATCCGTTAAAAATGTCGCTGCATCTTGACTACTCTGTTTACGTACTGTATTATATGACTGGCAAACTAAACTTATATTCTTCTGCAAATTCGTAACCATCGGCAACTTTATATATTCCCAATATGGCGGTGGCGTTTGACTTGATACTCCAAAATCTACAACATTTAATTGTTTACTAAATCTTGGGTCATCTACACTTACACCTTTTTGTTCTAACATCTCCAACCATAATGCAAAAAATATTCGGGCTATCGGATCTTTAATTGTATCCAACTTCTCTGATATCTCCTTCGGCCACATATACTGTTTATTCCCAATTGTAAACTGAATACTTCCCTCTGGTTTGGGATATATCTGCTGTGGTGGTGCACTCCCATCATAATAATAAAATGGACCATTCGCATTCAACTGATATTGTCCACGTGGATTTGGACCAATGGGTGCCTGCTCTTCTTGCTCCTCTGGCGGACAATTGCAAGGACCATATACAAACTCTGATAAATCCTCACTAATTATTGCTTTTTCTTTATCATAATATTTCTTTATTGCCCGCTCATATTTTGTTATCTGTTTCATTGCCGGTTTTAAAAACTTCTTTATTTTATATTTGTTTATCATAACAAGCGCATATATTATATAGCCCAATATCATTAATCCGGCAATTCCTAAAGATGCTAAAGGATTGGTTACATTAAATATTGCCAATAATGCTGGAATTACTAAAAAAGGTAATAAAACAAAAAATCCATACAATAACTTCTTATTCATTTCCTGTTTCCTTACTATCTCATTGTTTAACTCTGCTAACCTCTCTTTAACCGCAATCTGACTTTGCAATTCATTCAATGTATCCATCTGGTCATTCAATTTTTTATTGGAATTCTCCACTAAAGTATCATTGCGATTAATAATATCCGCCTGTAAATTGTATAATTGCGTCTTCCTATTATAATTATCTGTAAGATTCTTAACAATCTCATTTAAATTATTCTGCACCTTATCCGTTGATGACGTATAAATATTCGTTTTATTCTCTTTCTGCCAATTTGGATTCCTGTTTATCTTGTCTTTCACGATATCCTTATATAACTTTTGACTACTTGATTGCAATTTAATACGATTACTATTTGTATTATTTATATTCTCATTCACTGCTCTACATTTCACCAATAAATCCAATAAACTACTGTCTAATTGATATAATTGCAATTTCTGGTTATTCTCGGAACATTTTGTTTGATATGTACCTCTGCTTGTAAAAACATCCTGCGTTGAACTTGCATATATTGTATTGCCAACCATTGCAAAAAATGTATAACCCTTTAATAAAGCCATTCTCGCTCCATCTTCTGGTGAACTTGCACTTCCTAAATTAACAATATTTTCTGTTAATACTGATGTTCCATATTCACAATCAATTGATTTATTAACTGTTGGCCAATCTGCTCCGCAATACTGTGCCCACGCTTTCTTATCATCTTCTGTATATCCCTGAAAATAAGATGGTGTACTACTGCACCAACTTCCTGTTGTAAAATAATTAAAATTACTACATTTCTGTCTACCACTATTACATGGCCCATTATAAGACTCTGGTGCATAACATCCATCACCTTTTTGTGTCCAACCATCTGGACAATATTGTGAGTAATTGGTGTAACTGGATGTTTTAGGTGGGTTATTAAGGGTGGATTGGATGGTGTTGTAGTCGCCAATTTTTCTTATGTAATTTGAGAGAGTTGTTTTTTTTAAAACGATATCTAAACAGTTGGTGTCATAATTATTTCCAGTAGAATTTATATATTCTTTCATAAAATTAGGTTTACCTTTAATTGTTTTCGGTTTACTCTGTACATCTTCTAAAAAGTTCATTTTCTACTATTATCATATTAGAAAATTAATTTCCAACAGTTTCATACCCCGGATAAAACTCACATGGTATAGTCGTTGTAAACAATTGCCCCTTATCCATATTTGTCATCTTCTTTGGATCATACTTCCACCTACAAGTATATTGCGGTGTCGTTGCATCCCCCTTATAATACCTCATCGGCTCTGCATCTTCTCCCAACGCTAAATAACCCTCCTCTGTTGCTCCTATTGTTGGTATATCCCCCTTCTTCCATTTATTCTGACTATTGTCCAACCACACCTCATTCCCATGATTATAATCGTACACTGGCAATGGTGGTTGTTCCTCTTCTCCACTATGGGGACGGCATCTTTTTGGACATGGTTTAACAAAACTTTTTGGGAAAACATCTTTAACAAGAGTTTTGACAAAGTCTTTAGCAGTTTCTTTACTTTTATCAACAATATGTTGTACATTTGTTCCTGATTCTTTACGTAATCTAACTAAAATAACGATCAATGTTATTATTCCACAAATAAATATAAATAATATGCCATAAAATGTGCTAATATACTTCATAGCCATAAAAAAAATTGGAACAAACATTAAACCTATATATAATAATACTGATTTCATCGCATTTATTAAACGTTGCTTCTTATCACTGTTCATTGTTTGTAAAATTATTATACGATCTTTTGTCATAATTTCTTTGTCTATGTTGTCCATTTTTTTTACATTATCATTAAAATCATTGTTGAATAATGATGTGGAATCTTGCAATATTTTTAAATCATCAGCAGATAAATTGCGTTCTTGCTGTAATATCTCTTCTAAATTGCGCAATTTATTTTCGTGAATATTTTGTTTTTTATCATTATAATCTAACATTTTTACAAATTCATTGTTTTCAATATAAGAATGGCGATTTTGCAATTCATTAGAACCATAAATAGAATTGGCATTTTCTCTTACAAACTTTATACTATTTAATGTTGAATCTACATTTTGTTTATATGCATCCATTATTATTATTTATTTATAAAAAAAATCACTGGGATTTCATCTTAAATACAAAAGATGCCCCTAACATCAATAATATAACCACAGATATTGCCACAGCTAAAAGAGTGTATACAACTTTTTTATAATAAATATTTTTATCAATTGATAACTGCAGTTGACGGTTTCTGCTTTCTAAAATCTGCTGTTTAGAATTAATTATTCCTTTGTTTTGTTCAAGCAAATTTCTGGATTCATCCAATGATGATAGTCTACCATCTAAATCTATTTTCTGTTTCTTTATTTTCGCCTGTAAATTAACAATCTTATTTTTTAAATTACTACTGTTAGTCTGCATATGTTTTGTTCCTTCAACCAAATTAATCACACCATTTCCAGTCATATTATTAACATTATCTGTGCTTACATCTTGTTGCANATCTGGTGCATTTTCACAACCTTGTTTTCCTCCATCTCTAAACCAATAATTTATTCCATTTTTTGTCATTGTCGGTTTTAGTGGATTGTCATATTGTGGGAGTGTATAGGTTGAATATTGCTTGTTTTCATTTGCATCATAACACCAACCTTGAACAATTTTTTTGTTGGAAAAACAACTCTGCATATCCTGCGAACAAGAAGGATAAAAGATTGGTAATGAATTGTCAACACAAATTGTTAAACCGAATGGCTTGTATTGATTTGTTGATAAATTTACCAAAAATGCAGTGGGAGGCAATTGGAATTGTATTTCATTATTGCAACTTACTAAATTTGTTTTTATAGTTGATCTGCTTTTTTGTAATAAATTATAGTCACCTTCACAAACTTGTAAAGAATTCCCATTGTAATTTAATACACCAACTTTGTATGTACTTACAACATCATAAAAAATAAATTTTGTATTCTGCAATTGTTCATTCATATCCACTTGTTGATTAGATAACATCACAATTGTGATTCCTTCTGTTCTTCCATCTTCCCAGTTTACAAACTGGGGGTTCAAGTAAGAATAATATATATATGGTAATTGTAAACCACTTGGAAGGGTAATTTTACCATTATCTTGTTTAATTTGTCCAGAAAAGGATACATATTGAGGCAATGTTATTTGTTGACCCATAGAAGCAAAATTTTCGGTGCTTTCCATAATACCATTATTAAAAATAGAATTTCTCATCT
>JGI10211J14876_10000616_pt1 | contig 15302 bp, 36 predicted proteins | sample Etolagsediment_FD_14876 | JGI IMG/M metagenome (IMG submission 14876)
GTATCAACAACCTGCGCTGAAGATGGAACTTAGGCAATCCTATGCAGCCACAATCTTCCCAGCCGTAGATTGCTGGTTGGACCGGCACCCTGAAATCGTCCCAAAAAATGCCGACAAATACCGACATCGGGTGGATTGCTGGTACGCTGAAGTAGTAGGAGGCGAGTGGAAGAAACGGTGTTTCGCCTTCTATCGGGGGAATGATGAACCCCTCCAAAAAGTGCTCACCACAAAAAAAATTGTCTTATGCCAAGATTACTTGTTGCTGGCTTGTAAGATTGCCTCAGTGTCCGCAGAAGATAAGTTAACATTATCAATGAAGGATTTGAGACTCATCCTCCATATTATGAAACAATGCCCTATTTGACGCCTAGAGCCGCCCACGCCTCTATATAATCGGTCACACTAAAGGAAAGGGCGAAATGCAGACCAATTAGTATAGAATATAAACCAGGAGGAAAAATGGGCAAATGGAATAAGATTCCTAGAATCCATGATCTAATAAAGCAACGTAGAATTCAAACCTTCGTGGAAACAGGGACGGGGAGAGGAAACGGAGTGCGAGCAGCCCTAGACCACGGTTTCAAAAGAATTTATTCAGCAGAAAAATTTAAAAAAGCAGCAAATCTCGCTAAGCAATTATTCAGCCCTCATAAGAATGTACTCATTGTTGAGGGTTGCTCTGAAGATTTCTTAAATAATCTCTTGCCGCTACTCGATGAAAACCCCATATTCTTCTGGTTAGATGCTCATTTCCCAGGAGAATTTCACGGCGTTAAAAGAAGCGCATGTGAAAATGAGCGAATAAGAAGCCCAATTAAATATGAGCTAGAAATTATTTTCAAAGAAAGAAAGAAATACGGCTTTCAAGACATCATTGCAATCGATGACCTAAGAATGTTTAATAAATCGTTTAGATTATTCAAACAAAAGTTGGTGACAACCGAATTGTGGGAAATAAAAGCAATGATTCCCAAAGGAATGACATGCACCCAATATAAACAGGATCACGGATACATTCTCATTCACTCCACTCCCAAGAAAATAATGTTATAAAAAAGCGAGGCGGGGCGTAATAGATTGATTAAGGGAAAAAATTGAGTCTTGAACCTTAATCCTTGAAGTTTCAACCCTTACATCTTAAATCTTGATTACAAGATCAGGGTCAAAATTTTCATTGGATGGTACAAACATCTCTCCCCAACCGCACTACCCGTTTCCCGCCTCTTAGTTCATTTGGGCATCAGGTGGCATAATCTCAGTCCAATGCGTTTTACATCCATCAACAATATATGGATCACGCATTACCCGATACCCCTGCTCCCAAATTGATTCACAAAATTCCACTCCATCATCAACATATTTAATTTTATATTCTGTTCGTGGTGGCAAGACAAACTTCATTGATTCTCTTAATTTGTCTTCGGTGGTAAACACCAAAACAAACCTAGAATCTTCATTGGGCATTTTAACAAACACCGGCTGGTCATTGAATAAAAAGGGAGAAAGATTCCCTGTTATATCAACGCTTCGAATTGATTCTGGAAATGATCTAGCCATTTGACTGCAATCATTCCGCAAAATTGACTAATTCAATGTCAATAGCCGTAGTGTTGTTGTGACGATCCAATTCCTCTTGCATCGCATCAATTTCCGCCTCAGCAGCTACGATCATTTGATCGATCTCATTCTTTCGGAGCGTAGCCTTATACTCATGGACTACCGCTTCATCCATGCCCCAACGATTAGCAGTAAGGGATGGCCCATTCTGGGTTGAAATCCCCGACAAGAATGAAATTCTCGCCTTAATCTCTTGCATACGATAAATATGCTGCTTGACGGGCTCGTTTGCCTTATCAATAGCCCTCTTCAAAAGAACTAAATGTTCCTCCAAGAAGGCTCTCTTCTCCATAGCCTCTTTAACATCAATCTCCGGTTCACCCTCAGACAAAACGGAGTTATTAGCCTGAACGTCGGCTTCTACCTTCCGCATCTTCTCGGTGACACGATTCTTGTACTTCAATGCGCGTGCGAGTGAAATTTTCATCTTATTCTTCCTCGTAGGGTTGAATGAACTGACGGACATAACCAGGATGCAAAACGCTAGGTATTTCTACACGCTGTCCCGGCATGAACGCCTCTAAAATTGTATTCACAATACCATTTGGAACTTGGTATGCTGCGGTTGGACCTATAGAAAGATGCCAAATCTTCCTTGTTTGTAAATTATCAAGAGTAAATGTAAGGCGAATTTTATAGCTGCGAAATGTGATATCTCTTATACAGTCTTGATTGGGCGGTTGTCCTGCTATTGGATCAAGAACGCAATCCAATGCTTTTTGTCTCATTTCATCAACTATCGGTTGTAATTCCATCATCTACTTCCTGTTCTTCTATTATTTCTTCCTCTAATAAGCAATCATAAAGTCCTACAGTCCATTCTTTGATTTTTGTTTTGGCTCCATAAGGGCACATTGCCATAGGTTGAGGTAATGATTTTAATAAATGGGGCGGGAGCAGAACAACATCTTCACAATGAATACATTTAAACCGATATTTGTAGAAGAATTCATCGGGGATACCAGGGGGAGGAAATACCCTTCTGGGCTGTTGGTTGTCGTCCCCATTCGGCCTTTCAGCGACCAACCCAAAGAATTGCCGAGTTAAACGTTTTAATTCCTCTGGCATATCTTCTGGAAGATCATTCTCAAGTTTCTGGCACATTTCCTCTCGAACATCAATTCGATTGAGAAAAGCGTATTCGTGCTTCTTGTTTGCCAGTAAAGAGCGTTTGGCATTAATAACCAAAAAGGCTATTTGAACACAAAACATAAATATTAAACAAATATCCCACCACGGTTGGAAGATGTTAAAGAATATGGAGACCGCCGCCATGAATAAAATGACGTAGGTGTTAATGTTCAAAAACTTTTGTAAAGAGGTAGATTCGTTCACTTCTTTATCAAAATTCTTACTGTTAGGATTGCAAAAATGGCACCGGCAATTGCGAAGATGCCACCAATTCCATATAAAATTGTGTTTATTAGCTGAACCATTGAACAATCCCCCAATGAATTGTGCAATTTCCAGCCGCCGCCTCAATTTTATCTATTTCCTCACTAAACGCTTCCGAAAGCCATTCCACTTCATAGGCGGCATCTACATCATCAGAAAAATCAACTTGAAAACTTTCCCTACCATCAAAATGACATTGACGATCTGGCTGACCGTCACGGCGATGATTTGGAATCAGAGTTTCTTGTTCGTATTTCTTTCCATCCCGCTCTATTTTGGGCGGGCCGGTCATGGGGTGAGTACCCGTCAATGCATCACCAATCAATTCATAAAAATTAACAGTAGACACTTCAGCGTGGCGGAATCGTTTTGTAAGATCTATACCACATTTAGGACAGAAACCCGCGTCAAGATCTCCAGCAGGACACTCGCCTGGGTTCTTACACATATCATAATCTTTTCCCTCAATCTCAACGTCAACCGTGAGATAAGGGCCAATATACAAATTGCTATCAACACCCATTATACTTCCTCCGCCTCTAAGATTTCACACCCTGGATATCGTTTCTTTACTTTTGAGATAGCAGCGAATACATCTTTGGCTTGAATCCGAATATTGCCAATGATTCCACCGCTTTTTGTTTTAATTTTAAATTTGAAGGTTTTATTCTTCAGTGTAGAGGCACAAGCAGTACCAGAACAACAGAACAAAGCGACTGCGGCTATGAAATTACGTCTATTCATAACATCCACGGCTCCATTTGCTCGTCAGGACCGAAGCGACCAAAACGACCTACCACCGACGCCGATTTTGCCATTTGTTCTTTCGCTTCTTTTTCTTCCCCTTCTTTTTTTTTTTGTTCTTAGGAGGTTTCGCATGAAGGGGTTTTACAGGTTCTTTCTTTTCAACATCATCAGGATGAATTAATCTAATAGTTCTCCTGGGCATCATTTCCAAAGATTGTTCCATATTTATTCCTTCCTAAAATGTAAAAACGGGCGATACAGTCTCCAACCCATACCCACCGTTGATTGCGGTTGCTAACAGTACCAACCTGCTCACACTCTGCTGTTAGTCAGCGTGTAGAGAACCAACGTCGTAGCATGTTAGCCCGCGCATTGCAATGCGCAAACTCCAAACCCGAATTCTCAATTCAAAATCCTCATAAACTCTTTTCCACGAAACTTTTCCCGCACAACCTTACATGGCGTTTTGAGATATTTTAGAGCCAAATGGCTTGTTTCTTTGGTTGTCTCTTCTAACCAAAATTGTTCAAGCTCATTAGGATCAACAATGCAATTTAATTGTTCTCGCTTCTCAATACACTCCAATAATTGAACAGCCTGCATGCTGCCTTCTATTTCTAATGCTTCCACTAAACGCACTAAACATCCCATTACCGCATCATGTGCTATTTGGTATTCATCATCTGTCAACACATCCAGGTCTTCTGGAACATCCAGAACCAACAAATATCCAAGCAAATCTTCATTGATTGTGTTGATCTTCTTCTCCTACCCAAGATAGTCCAGGGCCACCGTGAAGCACATTATAAAGATTATCCACTAGCTGATCGAATGAACCATCCTCTTTGCCAGGAATACCAACGTGAGTGTGTGACCCATCAACATTCACTGTGAGTGTATTATTTCCCCAATCTTCCTCAAACGACACTGTTGAACCTGCATTACAACGATCCCTAATCGCCCGAAGAATTGCGTCGGCTTTTGATTCTCTATCAAGCATTCCAAACACCTAACAAGGAGAACACCAGACATTGAAAATGGACATCATAACAAGACGAATCTCTTCCACCAAACACCCACAAGCAAACCCTACTGCAAATGCGGTTAGAATCAAAAGCCAAGCACCTGTGCTTAACGTAATTTGAACCCTGCAAGGTCCACTATCTTTCATTTTTTTCCCACGAAATAAGCATAAAGTCTATTTGGATCAAATCTGCGGTGGTTGATTCTAGGCAAACTAGAATTGAACTTGCTTAGAGCGTGAAAACAAATCTCAGAGCAATACCATTTATCCTTATCATCTAATCGCCGTATGGAAAAGATAAATCCAAGAATTCCTAACCAATCATATTTGCGACCATCCTGAGTCTTGCACCACTCTCTAAGTTCGTTTTCATCCCTTACTTCAACTTCAATAAAGTCCCAACGCTCGGGCACAAACTCAATCGCTTTAAATCTTGTGCCACCATCGCGGGGTGAAGCTGAAAATGCTTCTCCGTCTGAGAAAACCAACTCACAATGACTATACGGCCCCCAGGTCCACCAAGATATTATTTTATCCCACCAATTGCCGTATTTTGCTTTGTAGAATGCCAACCGCATTAGCAACACCAACTTAGGAAAAAAAGCCTTGGGGGGAGTGCGCACTCCCCCCAAGGGTGGGAAATTGCTGCCCTAGATTGTCCTCACAAGCAACTTCGTAGCGCCCGCCTGCTATGGGGTGCTCCATCGCTGCAAATCAACCAACCTAGTTTCAACAAAGACCCTTCACCTTTATCATTATACCATAAGAAAAACCAATGTAAACTCAATATCCAGCCACTCTCACAGCATTCTTATCAATGTGAGATTCTATGTATGCTAAGCTCTCATGTGTGAACTCTACTGTTCTAGGACGATATCGCTGTTTAATTTGTTTCACACCAGGACCAACCACAGTTCTAATAGCCTTCAATCTCTGCTTCTGCTGACGACGAGAAAGAGAAAACTTCTTTTCTAAAGCAGACAAACATTTTATTGGATGAGAAGTTATATCTTCATGTTTGACTTGAAAAACATGCTTCTTTTTCGCCATTGAAAACCAATGTTTTATGAGTTGATTGTGTACATCAATTATATTTCGGTGATCGTAACGGTAGTGCCAAGCATCCCCTTGTAAAAATTCTTCCTGGGATCGTGGAATGTTCCATTTGGTTTCATTCTCAAATTTATAGAGAGACCACAACCACGGAATCGGAGATTTCGTACAAATAACAAATCTTAAATCATCTGTATCTACTCTTTTGCCATCTTCATCCCATGTATGCAATGATGTGCCTTGACATATATTTAAATCTCCATTTAGATTAGCATATCTCCAATGAACAGTATTCTCACCATGTTTCCAACACGGGAAATTTGTCAAAACCCTATTGTTGAAATTAGTGTTAAGTAATGCTTCTGTGATATTGGTACAACTCCTGGGGAGTCCAAAGATTTTTATTACTACCATCTATATATTTAGGAGATTTAGATGGAAAGATATGCCTTTTTCGGACACCATAAGTGTGCTTCATTGTATGTACGAGAGGTAATAATCCGATTATCCAAATGTCAAGGGCTGAATTACTGGGCTGGGTCGCTCACAAACCGCCTCCCATATGACTTTCACAATGACGAAAAGTGGAAAAAACGATGGATCAAGGTGAAAGAAAAGATTAAAACCTTTGATTTTAATTTCTTAATACATATAAACGCCACAAATACAATATCCAAACTTATTAACCATCGTTATAAAGGATTTCATATTGTTCGCAATCCCCGCGACATATTGGTATCCGCCTATTTTTCACACCTTTATTCACACCCTGTAGCGACTCCTTGGATGGAAATACAACGGGCAGAGCTTAAAAAAAGGAATCAAGAAGATGGAATGTTATATGAATTAGATACATTCACAGGCATACATCTTAATAAAATGCAAAATTGGGATTACCAACAACCAAATATCTATGAAACTAAATTTGAGACACTAACAACAGATCAAACAGAGTGGAACAAGATATTGAAATTTATTGAAATGCCTTATGATCCTCAATATCTCCAAGAAATCTTAGATGAATTATCATTTAAAAACAAAACCAACCGAGAGAAAGGTGAAGAGGACAAATCCCACCACCTAAGAAAAGGCATTCAAGGCGATTGGAAGAATCATTTTACACCTAAAATAGAAAAAGCCTTCAGCAAATATGGCGACCTGCTGGTAAAATTAGGATATAAAGAATGAAAGTAAATCTAGGTTGTGGTAGTAATATCAGAGATGGATTTCTAAATATAGACCTTACAAAAAGAGAGAATAAGAATCATTTGCAGTACGATTTATCTAAAGGATTGCCGCCTCAAGTCAAAAATGCAACCCTAATTTATTCATCTCATTTTTTTGAACATTTAACTAACGAACAGGCTGTGAATTTATTATCAGGGTGTTATAAAGCCTTGGCCCCTAAAGGATTGTTTAGAATGGTTTTACCCAACTTTAGTGAGTGTTTCAAAAATTACATAGACAACAATAAAGATTTCTGGAATGGCGTAAAGCATGTTCCTGCTAATGGGTTGATAATTGAATATTTGGAGTTCTCAACGTACCAAAATGGACAACATAAGTCCCTATGGGATTTTGAAAAGTGTGAGGTTTATTTAAAACAGGCAGGATTTACCCAAGTAGAGAAATCCCAATTCAACCCAAAAATAGATTTAAAAGCTCGGAAACGATATAGCTTCTATGTCAATGCTCGTCGGCATCCGGTGGCGGCTGGTAACAGAAACCCGAACCTTCTACCGCCTTTTTATCCTCTTTCCAACTGCCATCTGCCATAAAATCATGTGCCCAATTTTGGGTATAATCACAATCTGGACACGTCCACCCTTCTTCTGTAGCAATTAAATCTGCGCGACACTCTTCACTGCCACAAGTGAAAGGGTGAAATATCCCAGCGTTTTGCCAACCGTTAAGCGATTCTACTTGCTCGGGCGTGAATGGTGCTTCAACTTTCATGGTCTGTATCCCAAAACTAGAAGAATGATTGTCAAAACCCCCACTACTACATAAGTTTGCCACCATTTCAAAGGCTCAAAATACATTTTAGCGGCAACCACTAATTCTCTGTATAAATAATTAATCATCCCGCCCCCATTCCGCCTTCCATGCTTTCGCATTGTTCTCGGAAGGTTCTCACTGGCTTCTTCTTCTGTTCCTGTAAATCCCTCAGTTGATTACACGCATAACGAATTAATTCTTCCCTTGAGCAATCATAGTTGCCAAGGCGAAGTTGCGCATCAGCCCATTCACCTACGGTGTCCCCAAACTCGCTCAAAAGTCGTGTGTGTTCATCCATCAAGAAACCCCTCAATTCTCTTCTGTAGTCCCTCTAATACGTCCAATTGAAATTCAAGCCTAGACAATGCTTCGTCTTGTGCAGTGTCAGTTAATGCCAATCCAAGTTTCGCCTCTAATGCATGTAACCGCTCAACATCTTCCGGTGGTATGAAAAATCAAGCCGAATGGGCAGAAATCGAACGGTTGAAGCGAAAATCGGCTTCTGGTGAGGCAACCCAATCGCTTCTTTGGTAACACTACCATCACTGTGATTAACGGTTACATGTAGAGCGGGTGGCCTCTTCTCATATAAAATCTTCACGCATTCCTTAAGCTTTTCCGGGGGTTCAAACTCATCCGTTGTCATAACAGTGGTACACATTAAGCCTGCCTCGGGGTCAAGCGAAAATGAACACACGTTGGCAATTTTGTTTTCGCAATAATCCGCCTCATTAGGGGAGAAATTTGTTCGTCATAGATTTCTTCTTTGGTCATATTAAAACCTCCCAGGATAATAATTATAATCAATTCTTGGATATGACGGATAAGGGTTGCCATAGGGATATTGCAACAAACCCTCCATTCCGCGATATGCCCTTTGCAACTCCCGACTGCGGGAAGGGAATCTTTCAATTAAAGTGCGTGGGCGGCTTCGGGGTGCAAATTCTCCACCCTCAGTCCCAGGCATAACAGGCTCAAAAAGAGGCACATGCCTGTATCCATTCCCATTATGCGTCATTACCTTAGCATAACCACGGAATTTATATTCATATTGCCGTCTAGGGCTGGTTGATCCAGTCGTTTGGGCGCTCAGAGGAACCGCCACTAGTAGAAGCAGGCTCAGACTTAGTAGGCTTTTCATTTTCTAACCTCTCAACTTTCTTTTCTAATTTATCAACTTGTCTTTCTAGCCTGTCTGCTTTATCGCAAGTTGTGAATAAACAGATAGCCAAAACGACCATTACCAGGCAACCAGTGCCATCATCATCTTTAGCCATAGGTACAATTCCTATCCTGGTTCACCTGACTGTAACCGATGAATCATTTCCCAAAGAGGTTTGAAATCTCCTGACTTTACATATTCTATAGGTTTCTTACCACCTAACGCCGCGTTTTGCACTTCTAACCAACCATCAATGCAAACAGGGTCAACAATTTCACCTAGAGCAGCACGAAATCTTTCTAGTTCATTCATATCAAAAATCAAATGGAAAAACGAATATACCCAAAATCCACAACAGCAAGGCATAGAGCCCCAATACCCAACTCAACTTAATAATTGCAGCCACAGTTACCACCATAGCACAAACTAAAATAGGCAACTTTAACATCATTCTCCCCAAACATAAATGACGTTCTTAGAGGGATCTTTTCCCCGAGAAACCAACCAAGGAAAATAATGTTTAGTGTGTGGTAACTCTAATGCCTTCTTTTTTGAATGTGAGTTATCATTCCCTATATGAATATAGCAATCCACACTCTTAATGATTTCTACTTCATCAGCGCCATAAACACTCCCTTGCGTCCCCGTTTCACACTCTTCAGGAACAACAAGCTGTGTCAACCAAGAGGCAATCACCACCTTGGGCTTAAGCCCCTTCACAGCATCCACAGCGTCATATTGAAAGACTTCCTCGGGCGGAACGATTGGAGACTGCCCAAGAGCTACATAATACGCCTGAATCTCAGGTCGCGTCTGCATATAGGAATCTGTTTGAATCACACCCAAATGGTGACCCAAATCCCCATGACCCGCCCCGACTTCAATCGCCATGCGATCCCCAATCATCGCCTTCAACCACTCAATAAGCTCTACCGTGGGGAAACCATACCGACCACTCTTATTCGCCCAAATCATTAAGTCATTGCGATTAATCCCCTCATAAAAAGAGGCGGGGAGCATCTTCATAAACCCCCCTTTTTCTTTCAAGAGGACTTCATCAAGATAACTTACATCTGCATCCTGTAAAATGCTTACATCTTTTAGCCATTCCATGATCCACCCGGTCTTACTTCAACAAATTTAGCTGGCCCTCTAGGGAGTTTAATTTTCTCTTGTTTGTAGCGACCTATGTGCCAAAACCCACAAATGTCACACTTGTAAACGCTGTGTTGATAAGTGTATATTTCTTCTACCAATCCTACTTCTAACTTGTGTGCCGCCGCGCGTTTTGACTCATATCGTACAGGTCTGCCTTTTGTTCTTTCTTGGCATATTCTACAACAGCAGCTTTCGCCGCCTCCCTTTTTGTCATGTCAGGAGGGTCACCTGGGCCTTCACCACCGCAACACGAACATTCGCCTCTTTGGTGTCCTACAGACCCCAATATATTTCTCATTAAACATTCGCGGTGCCAGTATGAATCCGTAACTTCTCCCCCAGCCCAAGAATCCATCACAAATCCTACTTCCCCTTCTTTAATTGGTTCTTCACACCAATCACAATCTCCAGAAGGTGTAGGCACAATGTCAAGACAGTGGTGAGTTTTAACACCAAAAATCCGCATCGGCTTACCGGGAATGTCGTCGCTCATTGTAGCAACCCTTTTCCTACTTTGACTTGATACTGAGGAAACGCCTCTGTTATTGTCGTTTGGGCGGCTTCTCTTATCGTTTCATTTTCTTCATCTGTCAATTCCCGTGGAGTATTCACAATCATTTGAAGCAACTCACCACGAATGGACATTTTCTCATTAAAGCCGAATGCGGACATGCTATCATTAACAGTGTCCGTTATTTCCTTGACGGAAGGCAAAACACTTCCAACATCAAATTCAACTGGGAAATTATAAGTCATTGCCCTGTTCCGTACAATTCATCAATCAAAGTTCTTTCCCCAAAAATAGCTCTCGCAAAGGCCGCATCAACTGCATCCTTTGTGATTCGCAAATCATCTCCTACAATCTCATCAAGAGCCTCATCAAAAGCATTTTCCATTTTATGAAAAAGCAAATCTTTTCTTTCTAACGCATCATGATCCCACAATGGTCCTTCTGATCCATCATAAGGCACTTGGGGCGGGGCAGGGTGATGCTTAAAAACCATTAAAATTCCAACAAATAGAACGATTAGAGCACCCATAACAAATATTGCTAAAACGGTGTGAATCATCCCGCTTTCCTTTGCACTGCTACATCTTTACACTCTATCACTTCAACATCAAATTCTACAATATCCTTTACCTTACGGGGGAATGTAAATTCAATTGCTTTCCAGCCCTTTTCATCCATCTGGTCTGCATCCTCAGATGTTATTGCAATTACGCCGGTAGTCCATTCTTTAGGAAGATTTCTTCTAATGAAACCGGCAGCAAGACGTTCATTCGGAAACATTGGCAGAATTGTTTGTCCATTCATTCTCATTACGAGAACAGGAAGCCAGTTTTCAGACTGGCACTCTTTTAGCATGTCTTGATAGGACATATGCCCTTGTCCACACAAAATACAAAGCATTTTATAAATCCCTCTCCATATCTTCTTCACCTAAACCCTCTTGTTCCACAAATTCCTCAATCGCATCTTCATCTTCCTTTAACATTTTGTTCATTTCTTCAACGGGCACTCCCAAGCCTGCATACTTAGAAGGTTTTGCAGCATGCTCGTAATCATCATTGCAACGTCCAAAGATATTAATTGGAACATCCCTAATATAAACGGGGCGCTCCAATTCCTTCATAGCATCAAATAGGACTTGGTTAACGTGCTTGACTAAACTGCCATCTTCATTCTCACGCCAATTCTCTGGACGACGCCACCAACCTGGACATTCGCCAATTTCATTCTTGGCCTTGCCCATCATTTCTTCTCTTTCCTGTTCATCCCAAAACAGGGTACTTACTTTTTCCTGATTTTCCTCTGTGTCTTCCAACTCTTCAAATTCAGGATGCTGCTTCCACCAAAACTCTTCATATGCTTTCCACCATTCGCGTTCTGGTCTATGGATTTCTTCTTTTATTTCTTCAAGAGCAACATAACCTGCTGAAATTGCCAAGCCACTACCGCCCAAATGCAGCCACAGAAACACCCTTGGATCTTCAGTGGTTAGATAATATGCACACAAATCCTTATGATCGTCGCTGCCCCAAATAGGCGGGCCAAAACGCCTCCAAAGATAAGCCATAGCAGTTAAGGCACTGTTGCCTTCATCACAACGATCCCCCCACGCCTCTATTGCTAATTTGTGGCAATCAACAATATCATCGGCAGCGGCACCAGTTGTTCTACCACCAAATTCTTTAGGCTGTTTCATTTTTCTTCCTCCTTCATCATTTCCTTAATAAATGTGGCTAGAGCCTTAGCAAAGGGTTCGCCAAGTTTCTCTACCAATTCTTTCATTTTATCAACATCATTCATTCTGGCAGTTTCCCTTCATTAACTTCAGTAGCATCGACAACTTCCTTAGACTGACCTTCGGCTTCCCGTGCCGCCTCCATTAATGCTTCTGGCTCGGAGAGGCCCACGATATCTTTAAACTCTTTGCGTGCGACACCAGAAGTTGCATAATCCAAGAACTTCTGTTTAGCTTCCTGTGTATCCAGGTCAGCCAATTTAGCGGACACTCTTGCATCGGCTCTGGCTTTTTGTCGTACTTCTCGCATTTCCGCAAGTTGCTTGACATACCGATCTTCACTCAACCCAGTAATAGCGTCAGCTTTCTTTTGTTCTTGATTAGCAGCGATAACTTCAATTACTGCATCTTCTGCCTCTTCTTTTAATTCGGATAGTTCGGCATGCAATCTTTGAAGGGTGCGTTCATTCTGAGAAATTTGAGTCGCAAGAGATTCAATGTCTTCCTCTAAATCGGGAATTCGCTGTTGTTTTTCATCAAGTTTTGTGGAACAGCGATTAAAATGATCGAAGCAATAGGTGTATTCTTCATCTGCTTCAATTTCGGTGGCAGTTTTGCCTTGTGACTTTAATAGAGCAACTCGTTCCTTTGCCATATACGCCGAGCCTTGGCGATGTTTTTCAAGTTCAGTAACTTCTCGGGTCACTCGCTTCAGAATATCTATCTTCTGTTCTTGTCGGCGTACTTGATCGCCCAGAACATCTTTATATTGAATGATAGCTTTTTGCTGATCTTCAATAATTTCATCAAACGAGGCGCGCATAACATTGGGGTTGCGGAGCATTCGCTTTCGCACCCTATCAATAGCGCCGGTGAAACCCAGTGCAACCGCTCTTAAATATCTTCCAATAGCTCTAAACATAATATTCTCCTTTCGGGCTACCTATTCAATCTTATCCACCCGGCACAAGCAAGTTGATACATTTGATCTAAGGTTCGTGACGTACTTCCATCACGATAGGAAATACGCGGGCCACGAACACCACAATTAGCACATATAATTTGACTATGAGTTTCAGCATATGTCGTTTCGTGGTTCACCATATTACAGCCACAATGGCGACACGGGGTTCCTGTACGATGGCTCATTATTCTAACTCCACATGTCCATTCTCAATTTGTTCAATCCTTCCTTCAACTCGCCTCGCAAAGTCTAATCGCTTGTCTAATTCTTCTCTAATCCTGGCTAACTCACCACTCTTGCTAGCCTGCAACTCATGAACTTGCTCCACAGCATTTGCCAAACTCTCCGTACTCGCTTCAACTTCTTTAATGAGGCGGTCACGTTCAGCCATAAGCGGACTGCGACAATCCCCTGGCAGTTCCATAGCCTGTTGCCACTTCGTATAACTGAGGCGAAGGTTGCCAATGCTAGTTTTGAACAATTTTTCCGCTGTGTTGAGGAAATTATATTCTTTGACCTTTCCCGACTTCACACTATCAACGAATGCCTTGTAAAGTGCGCGAAGTCTCCCAAGGGCTCGTTCTGTTCGCGGGTCACCATCACAGACCAATTCATTCTCAAGAAAGTCCAAACTACGCTTCTGTTCCGCCTGTGTTTTATTGTGCCATTTTGTGAAAGTCTTTTGGGCAATATCCTCAAACTTCCATGTTAGACGAGACATTAAAACCCCGAGCCCAGCAAAAATGCTAAGCCCGCCAAGGACACGAAACCCACGTAAGCCAAAAAATGATTCCAACACCAATATAAAACCCAAACCAAATGGAATCACCACGGCTGGATGAAGGAAAATAGCTTTTAATACTTTCAATCTAAACTCTTTGTCATTCATTATAATCTCTCCCTATATTTCTATTCCACCAATCGTCAGATACTTCACGGAATTGGCGGCGGTGGGCATCACTAATTTCCCCAAGTGCTACGGTGACCGCCCCAGCATAGAACATATTCCTGGGATATTCTTCATATTCGAAAAGCGTAGCAAGAAAACACGCAATATACCAACGAGGTTTGCCTAATAGAAACTCACAAGCCTCTTTTAGATTATCCGATGCTATGCCGTGCGAGTAATTCGACCAAAACCCCTTGCAATAATCTTTTGCTTCAAATAATTTACCTCTAAAATCTTCATCTTCATGTGTTGCCAATTCAAAAGTCAATTTAGCAAGTTGGTGAAGCCCAATTACTTTCTCTTCCTGAACATTATAAACATCCACACAAAACATGGTGAAATTCGTAATGTCCGCTTCTTCCAAAGCTTTCACAAGTGGAGCAACATCACCCCTGCCGTCTGCCCACAAATCCAACCAAGGTTGGCAGTAAGGTCTATAATTGGGATTCATTGTGCTTGCCTTTGAAAAACAGGAGCAAGATCAAAACTCTCTACATCGCTAATCCCCAAATCATCTTCACTTCCCGCCTCTAAATTTACATTTGCAAAGAAGCGAAGTTTATTATCAGGGCCACGTTTAGCAGTTTGCAACACTTGATGGGGAACTGAAGTAACAGGCAAAAAGGCTCTACGGGTTTTATTCCATGAAGGAATTGTAATTTCAAAGTAATCACACCCCGAAACATTCACCAATCGTTCGCAACGAATGAATGTTCTACTCCGTTTTAACTTCACTTTTTTATGACCCTTTCTACACAAAACCGCCCGGTTGGCAAACCAACCGGGCGGTATGCGCCTATGCCAAGGCGAAAATTCGCTATCCTCCATAGACAGCGAAGGCGATGGTCGTCGTTGTTATTGAGGGTTCTTTTCAGACCCATAAATAACTCGGGCTTCCGCAATTGTGACATTCCGCTTTCGGACGATTTGCCTAATCCTCTTCCAATACTTTTTCATTTTTGTGGATCGGGAGCCCGCGTCTTGAT
>JGI10211J14876_10000617_pt1 | contig 15302 bp, 2 predicted proteins | sample Etolagsediment_FD_14876 | JGI IMG/M metagenome (IMG submission 14876)
CCCCCCCTCCATCTACTGATAAGGCCGCACTAGGTAGCTCTTTTTGCGCCCTAGGTACACCTCCTGTAAGACTTGCATCCATGACTATATCGAACTGTTCAGCCGCTCGAACTGTAACAGACCTCACGTCGCCACGAACCGCTTGTATATCATCTTGACCTACCACGGCACGGACTCTATATTCTCCAGTTTTAAGAACATATCCGACCAAGGTGCCTCGAGGAATAAAACGATCCATAGGTTCAACGGACAACGCCAGATGGAACCTTCCCTCAACTGGACTTTTTATATTCAAAAACTCTTGCTCCTCAACACCTCTAGCAAGTTCATTTTTAGCTTGTCCTAGTTCCCTAGATATAATTTCTACTTCATTTTGCCTGTTAGTTCCAAGAGCCGCTTGATATCTGGCCATTAACTCTTTGACTCGTCCAACACTCTGTTCAACTTCTGCGCCTAAAGCATCATTTTCACTTCTCAGCAAGACTTGATCTTTCGACACCAACTCACCTGAATTAACTTCAACTTGCTTAATAAATCCGTTGCTTTTGGCAATAACACGTGACTCTTCTGGAGCCGATACAACACCATGTACAACGGTCATTCGTGGTACAGGAACGATAAATAACAGTGTAAGTAAAACTACAGCAACTAACGTAATAACAGATGCCACTCGACCTCGGTTCTTTTGCACTTTTCTATCCGTAAATAAATATTTAATTATAGACATAATAGGTTTACCTAACATATTGTATATAGCCAAAATCGCTAGTAAAACCCCAATAAAAAACAACTCACTAATGACAAAAATTACAATGGTAAATGTTATAAAAATTCGGTAGGCAAAGCTCGCAATGGCATAAAAACCCAACCAACCATTTTCACTAGAAACATAAGCGGGTGAGTCTTCATCTTTGAAAAAAAACAAGTACTTTTTCCATAGATAACCAATATATTTATTGCCTCTTTGGGCTAGGTTGGGAATTTCAAGATAGTCTGATAGAACATAATAGGCATCAAATCTTAAAAGCGGGTTACCGTTAAACAAGATAGTTGATACACCAGCAATAAGTAACGTATTAAATGCAACACTTCTTAGTATACCTGGCTCTGAATAAACCCACACCCACATGGCTAGAGCGGCAATAAAGGCCTCCACCATAATACCGGCTCCAGCAACTAACATTCGATGGTATTTATTGCGGAAAGCAGCGGATGCTGAAGCATCAACATAAGGAACGGGCATAAAAATAAGGAACATAAGCCCCATCTCATGCACTTCGCCACCCCAGCGTTTTACTGCATAGGCATGCCCTAACTCGTGTATCAATTTAACAACTGGATATATCATCCAAATTAACAACAAATTCTCAGCTGAAAGCACTCTATCAGCAAGGTTTTCTGTTAATTCAGGCCAGTGAAAAGCAGTCTGAGTTAACGCCCATATCACCGCTATCAACCAGATAAACCCAGAGATCAAACTAAATAGAAAGCGACTCATACCAGCCGTTTTATTTAAGAAAGGCTCTGGATCCACCAATGGAATTTTCAGTGCTAAAGGTGATTTTAAAACCATTAAAATCTGGTTTTTTCTGTCTTTTTTTCGACGATCATTTAGTTCTGTAACATTCGGTATCACATCGGTTTGAATTGCATCAACCCTATGGAGTTGAGAAAGGAGTTGAATAACTTCATCCTGCGATGGCATATCATCGCCCAATTGATCGCCTGCATGGTACCAAATATCATCTAGAGTACGATGGCCATCCATTAGACCAATTAAAGAGTATGCTTCAGGAGTAAAGCGATGAAAACGTCCTGATGCATCATCTTTAATAACATACCAAACATTCCCACGGTACACATGTCGATTTATTTCTACATGAGAACGTAACCTTGGTTTAACTTTCTCAACCTTATGCCATGAGGAACTAAATAAGGTTACTGACACTTATGGCCACCACGACCATATTTTTAACTTAATCCACTGGACCAAAGAATAAGTCCAAATCCAGATTATTTTTCGTTCTCCTACTGCAATCTTACCCACTCCCTCCATTCCGGGTCTTAATTCAGGAATAGGGTCTTTCAGTTCTGCTTCGATTTTGAAATAATTCCCACCATCACGAGCTTCCGTGACTGGCGTTACCAATGTAACTTGAAAATTGAAAGTGTATTCTGGCAAAGAGTTAAGCACTAATTGCCCTTTCATACTCTCTCTTAAATCGGCCATTCTATGTTCATCCACCCACAAAATAACTCGGTACACATCTAGGGGTGAAACTTCAAATAAAACCTCACCTTGTTCTACTGCACTACCTAAACGCTGACTAAGATCTCCACTGACAACAAGGCCATCAAATGGAGCCAGCATCTTTGTTCTTGCAAGCTGACTTTCAATCAAATCGAGTTGCGCTCTATTTTGCTTTAACTGAGCTTGCACAATTTTAGCTTCAGAACGATTACTTTCGGCAACAGCTTCCTCATATTGACGCTGTAACTTCGATTGTTCGCTTAAATAGCCAAGCATTTCTAAAGTTAAATCTCTGTCATCCAGGCGACTCATTTCCTGACCTTTAACTACCTGTTGACCTGCTTTTACATCAGCACGATCCAAATACCCTTCAAAAGGAGCCACAACAGCACGTCTTTCTGCCCCCTCTAAAAAGCTATCAGCAGCAATTCGATAAGTGCCTGTCGCTATACTGAAAAAGATGACTACAGCCAGAATAATCAAAAGCAATAATTTTCGACCAAGATAGCCAGCCCCAAAAACTCTCTTAAATTGTTCTTTAATAGCCTCGAAAAGGTTCTGATACCAAGCCTTATCCTGCTCATACTTGTTCTTCAAAGCTTCACCAGACAAAGAAACTATACTTCGAATTTGACCGACTTCATCTTCCGTAAATGGTGAGTCAGAAGAACGTTCCAATGTGACCGCACCAAAATAATCTGCACCTGAATGCAATGGGATCGTAAGTAGGCTAGCATTGCCGTAAGAGTGCGAAAATTGAGCATGTTCTCTGACAACCATTTTATTGTTGTCATTTTTACCAGAATGATATTTTATGACACCACGCTGTAAAACGGATTCATCCATGACCCCTGAAAGTCTTCGGATTAAATTCATCTTCTTTCCAAATTTAGCACTGTGTGATAAAGCGGTTATTTTTATTTTTCTATCTTTGCTCAACCCAAAACTAACTCGATCACAACTTTGAACAGCTGCGAGTTCATTGACAAAGGTCATTGCAGCTCCATTAAAGTCATTCTCTGCTAATACTGCACCCAACAAATCTACGGCGACACTTATTCTATTGAGTTGCTCTGATTGTGCTTTTGCTGCATGCCTACGTAACATGACCTCAATCCAGGCACTTCCCCATTGAACTTTTTCCATTACTTCAGGTAATTCGTTTTGTGACAACTCCAAAGCAAGTACAACAATGCCTGCTAATTTATCGTCTAATCGAATAGGAAAGGCTAAACCATACCCACCAGAAGAAAGTGAATGCATAAGCCCAGTCGCTTCCTCAATTCCTTCTTCTATCAGAGCAATAATTTCTTCAGCTGGCTTACTCTTAGCCGGCCATGCAGCAGTTGGCACAAAACCAGTTTCACCATTTTCCAGAACAAGAAAAGCTTGTTGAACACCGAAAATACGAGGACACATCAATTCCAACCACGATTGGCAATATTCTTCATAGCTAGTAGAAGCACTGAAATTTATCCAGCCCTTGCGTAAACTTTCATTGGTTGATTCCGCTTCAAGTCTCATCGATATTTAGGTCTTAATTTTAAAGTTGTGATTTTTTGCATAGATAACTTATTTAGCCTCATACTCTAAGAATATAAAAACTACGCGCCTCTAGGTGAATGTTCTGGACAATTATAGAACATGAAATGAATGTTCAATGATTTATGAAGAAGTACCCTGAAGAATACAGGGCACCATGATGTGAAATACTTAAATTAATGTGCCTTATCAACAACATTAGCTTCCGAATTACCCTCTCCGATCTCACCAAAGCGGTCTTCATACTGAGTAAGTACATTGTTCAATAAATTCGATAAACGCTTGGCTGCATAAGGGTTAAGTATAATTCGATCTGAAAGTTCAATAGTCAACTCTTTTTGAGCTGCATTCCAGGCCTGGTTAAGTCCAAAAAGCAATGTGATTTCTTCTCTTGTACTAGAAACATTACATACATTAGCATATGTACTTTTCATACGAGAGTCATCCCAACGAACCGTAGGTCCTTTTACTTGTTTTTTTTCAGCTGACATCAATAGTCCCTTTCTCTGATTTTTCGGAAGTAAGAAATGTCACATCGTCATAGAATGACAGTGACACCTGTATTAATTGTTATTTTCAATAAAACACTGTTTTTTATCATCCCAAAGCTTCATTTTACGTTGCTTATGGCTCAATTTTTCAAATCCATTATTCGCAACTTTAATACTACCAGATGAGCGGCCTGTTGCAAGCGCCCAACCAGCCATTGCTGTCACGGCTGCCATAATATCTTTATCATCAGAAGGTGAGTTTACTTCAGGTGTGCTTTGCTCATTCACTTCAGGTTCTTGTTGCTGTTCAGTATCTATACCCTCTTTATTGAGGTCTACAGGAGCTTGATTACCATTGAGTTGTTGCTCTTGATTCTCACCATTAGCAGGCTCGTCTTGCTCTAGCACTGAACCGGTTTCAGTGGCTTCTACAGGACATACAATAACTTCACCTTGTTCATCAAAGCATTGTTCTTCATCACCATCACTCTCACCCGCAGCGGTAGCTGGAAGATTATTAATCATATTTAAGATATCATCTTCTTGATCAACACCATTATAGTGTCGACGTTCTCCATCATTTGTAAATAAAGAACTTGAAGCTTCTGCTCTAAGATTAGATGAGCTTAAAGGTGTGAATTGAGATAATGGCGTGAAACCAATACCTTCTAATTTGTCGTTATAGAGACCGAATTGGCTGCTTGCGATAAGGTCCAAGTTACCCTGGGCCAACCTAACCACAAAGACACCATTTTCAAAACCATCCTGAGAGGAATCGATTAAAGATCGAGCATATTCTCCAATCAATGCATCTTCACGCATGTCACCATAGAATAAATCGTCACCGAAACCACCCATGAGAATGTCGTTACCTTCTCCACCAGAGAGTTCGTCATCACCCCCAATAAATAATTCCGTTGTCTCAACACTGACGGCTCGGCCATTTTCAAAGATAGCTAACCCACCATCACCAGAAACAAAGTCATCGCCATTATCGCCAAACAATTTATCGCTATTTGCACCACCGATGATAATGTCATTATTATCTCCACCATAGATTTCATCTTGACCACCTATTTCAGAGTTTTTGCTAAAGACTCGGTCTAATGTTGCTGGATTAGAATCACTTGTATTAAAGTCTGCCTGACCTAAATCGCCGATAACCTGATCATTGCCAGCATCGGCATAAATAGTTTCATTACCTAAACCACCAAATATTAAGTCATTTCCTGAGCCACCGACAAGTTCATCGTTACCAGATGTAGCAAGCGCACTGTCAGTTGTGTAATAAGAATCTGGTAACCCATTGATATAATTACCAATACCATTATCACCAAAGATGACATCATCACCATCAGCGGTTTCTATTCGATCATCACCAACGCTACCAAACGCTAAATTATTACCACCTCTAGCGGAGATATTATCATTACCTCCAAGTGTACTAACTTCACTAACGACTTGTACTCGTTGATCACCAGCATCATTCAACTGAATAAAGCCGTTATCACCCATTAATACGCTATTACCTACTCCTGAGTCAATCTCATCGCCATAAATTCCACCAAATACTTTATTGTCGCCATCACCAGCTTCAATAGTATCAATACCACCCGTAGCATCTGATTTATCAGTAGTGGCTATACGATTAAGAATGCCATCTTTGTATTCCAACTGGCCATTATCACCGAAGACTGAATCGGAACCTGCACCAGTTGTAAGCTCATCATTACCCATTCCACCAAGGACTAAATTATCACCACCAGTCGCTGTAATCGTATCATCATCACCTAGATAACTAAGTTCACTTACAACTTGGATTCGCTTACCGTCAACTGTAAAAGTAGCTGTACCGTTATCACCAATTAGAATGGCGTTTCCTATACCAGAAGTAATAGTATCGCCATGAGTACCACCCATTGCGATATGCTCGCCATTCCCTAATGTAATGGTGTCTGCACCTCCCGTTGTTGGTGATGTATCGATCGTACTGAAGGTTTGCAAGATAGCGTTATTAAACAGTAACTCACCATTATCACCCATTACAAGATTATCGCCGTTACCGGTAATAATTGTATCTTCTCCAAAACCACCAACGACAAGCTTATCCCCATTTACTAAGGTCAGTTTGTCATCGCCACCTTCTGAAGTGTCTGTACTTAGACTAGAAGTCATAATGCCATTAGCAAAATTCAACTCTCCATGATCACCCAGCACATAATCTTCTCCATCGCCAGTTGCAACGGTATCATTTCCAGCTCCAGCAATAATCACACTATTACCGTTTCCAGAAAGGTTCAAATGAATGATATCGTCATGACCTTCCGTTCCATTATTAATAGCCTGTTTTAGAATTCCATCAGCCTGATAAAGAAGATTACCATGATCACCTAGAACGTGATGTTCACCATTTCCAGCGGTTACAGAATCTTCTCCAATACCTGCAATAACAACCTTACGTTCTCCAACACTTGAATTGCCTAAAGAAAGGATGTCATCGCCACCAAGCGTATCATCAGCACTATTTGCGCTTAACAAAGTGCCTGTTGCTGGGTCTAAGACTAGATTTCCGTTATCCGCAATGATTTGATCTGTACCATCAGCAGTCGTAATTGAATCATTTCCGACACCACCAATCACTTTGTTTGAACCATCACCTAGAACGATTTGATCATCACCACCAATACTGCCGCCTAAGGCAGCATCTGCGCTCTCCATTTTTGATAAATTGCCTGATGTATACGTCATTGTTCCATTGTCTGCGATCACATGATGATTACCAGCACCCGCACCAACAGTATCCGAACCCACACCAGCTATAACGACTTTATTACCATCGCCTAAGTCAATATTATCAGCGGCACCTTGGTCTGTATCAGTACTGGTAATGCTTACCACCTTCTCGTTACTCCAGGTTAAGGTTCCATTATCACTAAGGATATAGTCTTTACCATCAGCCGATTTAAGCCAGTCACTTCCACTACCACCAATCAAGATATTGTTACCATCCGTATCGGTAATATAATCATCACCATCCTCGTTACTGTGTCGAACAGAGACGGTTGCAAGAGCTCCTGCAAGATAATTAATTGAAACATGATCACCGATTAGCAAGTCATTACCATCATTGTCTGTAATAGTATCGTTGCTCGCACCACCAATAATCGTATCGTTATCATTACCGCCACGAATCACATCGTTAGCCCCACCAGCAATAGATTCAACCATTGTGACAATGCCTGAACGGCGCGTCATTTCATCACCATTCTCATCTGTGACATAACCTAAATCACCTAAAATCAGGTCGTCACCGTCGTTACCACTGATATCATCTGCTCCTAATCCACCAATAATTAAATCATTGCCTTCATCACCCGAAATCACATCATCATGAGTTGAACCATAGATAGTATCAGCACCTAGATTACCTTCAATAAATAATCCAAATCCAGAATCAATAACATCAATCACATCTAAGTCATCTTCACCTTTAATAGTTAACTTAGTGTCAATACTCGTTCTAATATTATTAGAAGTTATAGTTACGTCATCATTACCCTGTCCAGCTTTTACCGTTGTATGAGCATGTTCAATAACACCATCGATCGTAATATCATCTGCGGCTTTACCGGCTTGAAGCTCAACTCCAGAACCATAAGCCCCTTTATAGTGAATTTGACCACTAGCTAGTCCGGTCACCGAAGTATAGCCTGTACGAACAGTATTCGTCATCGTTACGGTATCACCGGTAGTATCGGCAACATCATTCATTTGCAACGCATTTGAGTCAGTACCTGCATCAATGACCAAGTGTGACGTGATTCCTTCTGCTGTTAGATTCTCATCGGTAACCGTAATCTCATCATTACCACCATGAGTTTGAACGTGAACCTCAGCTGAAAGCTGCCCTAATGTATCTAGAACCTGAACCTTGTCAGCTCCAGATCCCGTTTTTAACGTCAGGCTTTCAACATCATTAAAGCCAACATGAATACCCACGCCATCTTGCGCCATACCCGTTACAGAAGTGACTTCTGAATATTCTCGAGAATCTACTTTAAAGATTACTGAACTTTCAGTAGTGCCACGCACAAGATTTCCTTGCTCATCTCTGACTTCTGCTAAGAACTGATTTGTGTCAAATGGATTTTGAACAGCGTTTTCATCAATAATATTATATTCATCATAAAAACTGACCATTTCAGAAATTAAACTGCTGTCATCAGCAAAGCCTTCAATATTTTGATCTGGACCACGTGCTTTAACAACCTCAACAGCAAACTTACTTAATTCTTTCATAACAAGGAATTGGGCATTAAGTTCATCTTTAGCGGTTTCATATTGATTACCCAAAGCTTCAATTTTTGCTTCTAAGGAATCTTCTTGGCCGCTATAACCGGTTAACAATCCATTTAATCGAGCAGTCTGATTATCACTGGCCGTTTTGTAATTGTTAGCCTGACCAAGTTGTGTACCCAATCGATCAATTAATGCATTTACTTGTACGTAACGATAATCAACGGTGTAATCAAGTTGGATAGAACGTGTGTCACCCCAGAACCACCAATAACTGAAGTTAATAGTGTACTGACTCTTCAAACCTTGATAATACTCACCCTGATAAGTACCACCATTTATCAACCAGGTTCTTTTGGCAATAGCATCACTATAAGCGGAAGCTAGCAAGTTATATTGTTGTTCATTTAATGCCGCCAATGTAATGGTATCTTTAGCATCCTGAGTTAAAGAACCAACCATCGATTCATATCGAGATTCAGACTGCAGATAAGATACATATTCTGGGTTATTCGCAATAAATGTTTGAACTTGTTTTTGATTAGCAAGATAGTCAACTTTAAATGCATTAAAGTCGAATCCAGAATCCAGTGCATCAACAAAGGCATCAAATCGAGTAGCGGACCTATCCAGAATTTTGATATTCTTGAGAATATTGACTATTTCTTCTGGCAAGTTTTCCATATCAGGTTGTCCAGCAGCATAAATCAAGTAATCATCAATCAGTTCAGAAGCTTTACTGTATGCGTCCTGAGCCAGACCGTAGTTTGCGGTTTTGAATAACGCTTCATTGTCACTGTAGCTACCAGCATTCGCTGCCGCTGTAATAATTGCATTAAAATCTGCGCTCGCAATAGCTGCTTTCAAATCAACGACATCTGTCAACATTTCTGCCAGACCGTTTTCAGTATTACCCGCTAATAGATTATAAACTGGCGCAAGTACCAACTGCTCAGCTGCATCTAAACTTGAACCAAAGTATGGATTAGTATTGGCAATTAAACTTGCTAACTCATTGTTAATGCTGTCTAAGGTTGCTTGTGAGTATTCATTATTTAGAAGAGAAGAATTGACTTTAGCAATCAATGCATCAAATCTATCATCTTGATTATCTGCAAAACTATTTTGAATATTCAAGTTCAAATCATTCAACTGGTTTTGTACAGAATCTGTGCGATGCGAAAGAATATCGGCTGTTAAATCAATATTGACATTATCTACAGAGCCAATCAAATCGTTACTATAGTATTGTTTTCCACCTGCAAGAGGGTTATAGAGATCAAACCCTTGAATCTCGGTACTCGTCTTAAATTGATTGTAAAGACTGTTTATTTCGCCTTGCGTAATGCCACGAGCCTGAAGTAAATCAGAATAAATTTGCTCAGTCCCTAAATACTCGTTAACTAACGTATCGTAGATTTTTGCATAAGCTCTTGCCGTATTATCATTGGCTGGATGCACAAAACCCGACAATAGATCGAGTTTGAAATCAACTGTAAGCCAATCATCATTTCCATCAGCGGTAAAGACATTTTGACTCCATTTTTTGAGTCCCGTGTTAACCAAGCTAAATAAATCTGAATTACCATCATCATCTTCCAGCAACTGTTGAAGGACCGATTTATTACTGGCCACATCTAAAGTGACCGATTCACTATTGCCATCACCATCAGAAATATTACCAATTCTACTAGACAAATTAGCAAGCCAATCTTCCGCAGTAGTAAATCCATTTTTAAGTGTGTACAAAGATGAATCCGACCAAGTATCCTCAAAGAAGAATAAATCAATTGTGTAAGAAACTGTAAAAATTGAATACAGTCCAAGACTAGTCAGTCTATCGAGTATTGCACTATCAATATTATTTTCAGCGTAATATTGAGATCGAGTATAGAGCTTAATTTGGTTCTCAAGTAATAACTGATCATTTTCGCGAAGTGTATCTGACGCACTTTGTAGAGATGTTGCTAACTCTGTTTTACCGTTCTGAAGAACATTTAAAAGTTTGGTCAGCGCATCTTCTGCAATTTCATCCGCTGCTGTACTCAAATCAGACTGACTAACTGCAAAAGCCGCATCAGCATATGGATCGGATGCTTCTTTTAATTTCCCTTCAAGCAAGGTATTTTCAGAAGTAGTGATATTCTGTAGGCTAAGCGCACTCGTAATACGGCTTAATTGCTCAAAGCCTGTACTGTGTTCTAATAAATTTTTGTCTACTGCAACATCGGCATCATTACTATCCTGTTCACGGTCCAATACAATCGTGTCATCACCTTCATCACCATATAAGTATAACTGGTCACCTATTTGATCAAGACGGCCATCTTTACCAACAGTAATTGTGTCGTTGCCTTGATTACCATGAACGATAACTTCTGCAGCTGTTTGTTTGATACGGATGTCATCAGCTTTACTACCACCTTGAACAAATAATTTATCCGTAGTAGTAATAGTATGTGTAATCCCTGATTGATCAGTGATTTCGGCCGTACCAAACAAGCTGTTATCAACTTCAAGCACCGAACCATTAACTGCGTCTTTCTCACTCAAATTCAGAGTAATATCATTCATGCCGGTGATATGCAACTCTGGCATTTCACCTAAAATACCTAAGGTATTGAAATCATCCGTACGAATTGTTTCTAGCTTTTTCACAGAATCTGTCGCAAAGTCAACAGTTAACTCTGCAGTCGTTTTCATAGTAAGAGCAGTAAGGTCTTTTAAAATTTTCATCTGACCAGACACATCAAAAATAACGGTTTCTTTATGCTGAGCTTCAAACGCTACAGTTTGTCCACCTGCTGTTTTAATACTCAACAGTTCGTAGAGTTTTTCACCATCGCTAAAATCACCATCGCCATTTGGATCGGCACGTGTTGGATCTGGGTGATTTACGATCGTCCAATTAAGCGTTAAATTAAATTTAGTCGCTAAATCAATAAGCTGATCGCGTGCATAACTAATTTCTCCATCAGACTGTAGAGTATTTTGAATATTGTAATAGCTTAGTCCTTCAGGAATAACAAGCTGATTTAATTGATTAGCATCTAAACGATCTAAAAGCGTTGTGTCGTAATACTTATCTTGGAAACGAATATAATCGCCTGCGGCTGAGCCTAGTAAGTCGCGTGCCACAAGCCCAGAATCGGCATCACTCAACATCACACCAGCAAAATCACCTGTACCACTGGTAATAGTGAACTTACTATAATCAAACTCTACATCTTTACGCTGAAGCTCAGTATTTGCAAAACGAATATTACTGGCACCTTGTTGGTTATTGACAATAACCTGGTCGTTCACACCTTCGCCACCGTCAATAATTACAGGTGAAACAAACGAACTTATGTCATAAGATTCTGGCATCCTAATTTGCAGTGTACGAGCTGGATTTTCAACCTCAAATGGCACCACACGGTCGATTTCGTCAATTTGATAGAATGGCATACCACTCACAAGGCCTGCATACAGGTAATTACCTTCCGTATCCTGATCAACCTTAAACCCTTCTACTTGAGAGTAGAACAAGTCCATATTTTTAGGGAAATTGAGGTTAATAAGCTTTTCTGGTCCACCAACATGAACAACATCACTACCAGAACCAGTTTTGACAACCATGTCGCCAATCAGTCCCATATCTACACCGTATAAGAAGACGGTATCGTCTCCGCCACCCGTCAATAACTGAAGGCGTTCAATATTTAACAGTTTTTGGAGTTTAATTCCCGCACCGTAGATGCGCTGAATTGTTTCGCCAGTCTCAGGATCTTTTTCTACAAACACATAAAATGTATCACTGAGAACAGTACCCACAATTGCCACAGAGTCAAAGCCTGCACCACCGTCAATCGTGACATTCGCATTTTCAACATAGACTAATGTGTCAACATCGACTTCTCGAGTATCGTTTTCATTTTCTTCTTCAGACACACCTGATACTGTCGATAAACCACTATCTAAGTCCAGCAATTCTCCATCATCATCATAGGTCAATAACGCTTTGATAAAGAAGGTATCATTACCATTATCACCGTATAGCCCAATGTCAGCGACATTGTGATTAACTTCGAAATAATCGTCACCTTCACCACCGAAGAAGCCAGAACCATTAAAGTTAGCCCCGTCAGTGATTTCAGTTACAACCGTTACGTCCTGTCCTTCAACCAATACGTTGTCAGTATTAATAACAGAACCTACATAAAATTGGTCATCACCCGCATCACCGAAAATATCAACCTTCGTGGCTGTACTATCCGAAATAAATTTATCATGACCTTCGCCACCAAATACCGTCACTTCTTCAACGGAATCGTAATTAATGACTTGATAATCCGCACCCGCAGTTAACCCGGATTCTTTGACTTCCATTAAAGCATCTTCATCATCTAGAGACACTTTTGCAAAGGTATCATTCGAGTCAAAATGCGCAATAATCAAACCATCGCCATGAGCACCATACTCAGTCCAACGATTATCGGTAAACTTCTTTTCAACATCTTGATCTTTTTGATAGACCGTATCGAGTTGAATAGTGTCATTTCCTACACTACCTTTATAAATCAAACTATCGATTCCGCTCGCACCAGTATCGTTAATATTTAGGTATTGTCTGCCTTCTGCAATTTGCGCTAACTCTAGCGTATAACTATCACCACCTTTACCGCCATCTAAAATACCTCCACCAGACCAATCAGTAATTTCAAACTTATTCGCACTATCCAGGCCTGTTAACTCTGCATTTTCAAATACCTTAGAAAAGTTTTCTGTTTCATTTCCATATTGATTTAAAAGCTTTGAATCATCAATTACTAACTGTTCATTTTTCAGCGTAAAGTAAGCATCTCGTTTCTCAACCAATACATCGGTATCACCATCAATATTGCTATCTGATAGCACACTTTGTTCAAAGAATTGATCCACACCTACTGCACCGGTAATTCTGTCAGAGCCTGAACCACCAATAATGACATCGGACGTCTGTGCGAGACTAGACCCTATAATAACGTCATCATCTGCACCACCATCCATGAATAACTCTGCAACAAGTGTCTGCGTTACACCTTGTGCATCAATGCTGTCATTTCCAGCCAACGTAGAGAGTTTGGTTTGATCAATTCTTTCAAGATCAAATACATCAACTATGACATGGCTAGTTGGATTTTCAGCGACATCTTTTCCGCCATCCAACTGCTCATAACGCATTGAGGTTTGAGTTTCTCCATCCAAACCTGTTGATTCTACTGAGCTGATTAAATAATTATCTACACCAGTGGTACCTAACACATTGACAACATCAACATCGCCATCATCTTGGGAATTCAGAATTTTGAAGTCTAATGACTGTGTGGTATCCACTAAGTTGCCATCTGCATCACGTTCTTTAACAAAGCGACTTTCTGTTTGTAAACTGCGAACTGTACCCGTGCTTAAACTCACATTATTAGTCGATGTGTTTTTAAGGTTTCCAATGGTAATATCATCCGCTCCATCACCTGTATCCATGCTAAGCGTCTCAACATCTGAACTAGTTAAGGTTACTGTTGAGCCTGCGCCATGCTGCCAACTGATATTAGTATTACCATTGCTATCCTCAACAAAAACGGTATCAACAGCTGCATCGTCAACAATATAGTTACTGCTATCAGTCTCATAGAATTCGTCAGGATTAATTTGGTACCCAGCCATAAAGATTTCATCAGAACCCGTGCCACCTGAGAAGTTATCCGCACCATCACCAGCTTCCCAGTTAAGAGCATCATCACCTGCTCCAGCAATAATAATATCTGCACCAGTACCTGCATCAATATAATCTGCACCATCCCCTGTATCGATATAATCGGCTCCATCTCCAGAATCTACCGTATCATCGCCGGTTCCTGTAATAATTTTGTCTGCTCCATCACCACCTAATACTCGATCATTACCATCACCCGCATCAACGTAGTTCGCAAAACCATTAGCCAGGCCGGTGGTACCTACTTCCGTTCCCTCAGCCCAAATAAAGTCATCACCTGTACCACCATAAATAATGTCAACACCTTCACCAGATTTAATATTATCGTTACCAGAACCGCCATAAATGATATCTGCTAGTCCACTACCAACAAGCGTATCATCGCCTTCACCACCTCTTAACACTCGAGAATTATTCTGGTTAGCTGCGATTGCGCCTACAAAGACAATTTGGTCATTACCTTTACCACCACCAATATCAAAATCAGCATCTACGGCTGTATCAATTTCAAATGTGTCATTACCATCTGTTCCAAGTGAAACGATTTTATCAACTTCATCTTTTGCCCAGGTTTGAGTGTGACCATTACCAGTTACAAAAATACGCTCTTCGGTTCTAATTAAATTGCCATTGTTGTCGTAATAGTCAACATCATCTAGATAAACTTTATATTGCTCTAATGCCGCTCTATTACCATCTTCATCTTCATAACGTAACGTTAACGTTTTATCAGCACCAAGCTCTGCAACCGTAGGATTAGGTAGAGGACAAACATATTCAAACGTTGCAATAACAATTTCAACAAAGCGTTCTCTCGCTTCAAATAAAGTAATTTTAGAGCCGAACACCTTAACACCTACCCATAAGTAAGCTTCCAGGAAGGCTTTAATCACCCCCTCCATATCAAATAAACACAGAGGGTTGTATTGAACGATTGTTGCTATTTCATCAAAACGGATTTTGCCATCGTACACGGCTGGAACAC
>JGI10211J14876_10000619_pt1 | contig 15271 bp, 14 predicted proteins | sample Etolagsediment_FD_14876 | JGI IMG/M metagenome (IMG submission 14876)
CACCGAACGGGACTTGGTTATCAGCCATTATGGCAGGGACACGCCCAGCGACTATTATCTCGAACATGAGCTCGACAGACCCCGCCCAAGCATAAAACATCTATACAACGACCCACAGGCCCGGCCGTTTATCAAAAATTATTTGCTCTTAGTACTGAAACAGGTTTTACTAAGTCAGCTCGAAGAAAAAATTCAGTCCCAATACCGCTTTGACCTCGAGCATATGCGCACCTCGGAAAGATATTTCAATCGCTCGATTAGTATTCTTGCAGCATTGCAAATGATAAATGCAAATAGTCCGGACGTTGACCGGATTATTGAACAATGTCTTGAGACAATGCCCTACGACAAACACGACCTCATTGACTACATCAAATATGCGGTGCAGGCAGCCGGCAGTATTTTTCACGCGCGCGTGGCCCACGCGCATCTCGAACGCATCCGTTCAAGTTTTCAGCCGGGTATCATCCCCCTCGGGGCTGAAATTGAATTGAGCAATCTTGGCCCTGCCGCAGTCGAGCCGCAAAGGAGCGCCCAGAAAAGAACAGACCCCATATTCGACGGTTTTAAGTATTTTTATGATTTTCGCCTGGACGTTTTATCTTGGAAACTCGGTGGATATATTGACGACCACACCGGCTCAACCGACCAGGCACGCCGGTCTGGTTTTCTGGAACTTGCCCCCGGAAGACTGAACATCGTCGGAGAGCTGTCTCGACCGGCAACTGCCGACCCCTGGTTGTTAAGTCAGTTGATACACGAAATTGCCTCTTTCTACAACGTCCGCCCGCATAGCTTGCATCTGTCCTTTCAACTTCGAAAAAATCAGATTGACTGTCAAGAGATTTTGCCTTTGGGTTTCGTCAAGTGCCTGCTTGTACTCGGAGGCGGGACGGAGCAAAAGCATACCGGCAGATTATGGGTTTCAAGAATGGGCTATGACGAGATAAAACAATATGAGTATGGCGAAGAACTCGTCTTTGCCAGAACCAGCAGACGCAGATGGTATCTGGGCGAAGACCAAATTGCGGACAAAACCCCAGCACAGGCAACCACCTATGTCCAGCAATATAAATTCATCCGTCTGGAGACAAGAGCAAATTATGAGCCGTTAATCCTGTGCCTCAAAGGCCTGCAATTGGCTTACAACCCCGCTGACTATTTAACTGTCGAGCAGCTAAAAGGCAGCAAAAAATTACAGCAGGAATACGAGCAATTGAAAAGCTGGGCTGTTGAACCTACAGAAATCAGCCCCCGGACAATAAGCAAATTCTTAAACACCGTTCAAAATGGCTTAATGAACGAGGGACACCACCGGCCCGCTCACAAACTCCACTATATCGATTGGGCCTTAAGTGCTATTGACGTGCAACTGCGTATGTTCAACAAACAACTTAAAAAAAACTAGAACTATAGCTTAAAATCCAACCAAAATACAAAAACACGAAGCGAATTGAATAATACTTTGAAAAGCGCTACCTGCTTCCTCTAAACCCTTATGTAGATACTCTCTTTCTCATATTCTTCAACTAACGTATCAATAAGTTCTCTCACAGAGATGATTTTATCTACCCGATAGGCATTAGCTCCCGCAAAAGCAAATCCTTCTTCAAGGTTACCTTTTTTCGCATTGGTTAGTGCACGAGCAATGCAATATGGCACATTCTTAAAATCACAGCTTTTCAGACACTTCCAGGGGCATTTGAAAGTCTCCTTAACTCCTGACGAGACCCTCTTAAGAAACTTATCCTGTATGGCTCTTCCCGGCAAACCAACAGGACTGTCAATTATGACAATATCTTCCTTCTTACAATTCAAATATGCCTTCTTGTATTCCGTCGAAGCATCACACTCATACGTTGCAACGAACCTGGTCCCCATCTGCACTCCCTGAGCGCCTAACTGCATAAATCTATGAATGTCCCCACCTGTATATATTCCTCCGGCGGCAATTACAGGGATGCTTTTATTGAATTGCTCCTGGTACGGCTTTAGCACAGAGATCACCTCCGGCAGTATCTTTTCCAACGCATAGTCAGGATTGTCGAGATGCTCTTTTTTGAAACCGAGGTGCCCACCAGCTAATGGACCTTCTACAACCACAGCGTCGGGTACATGAGTGTATCGTTTTGCCCATGATTTGAATATAATCTTGGCTGCTCTGCCCGAAGATACTATAGGAACAAACTTCGTAGACAGTTCTCCTAATCTATCCAGCGGCAATGTCTTGGCAAGCCTTATCGGAAGTCCCGCACCAAGAAAAAGTATATTTGCCCCTTCGTCCACAGCACATTGTACAAGGTCATCAAAATCTGAAATGGCTACCATTATATTTACGCCAATAATACCGTCTGTCTTGGCTTTTGCCTTTCTTATTTCTCTCTGCAAGGCTCTCCTGTCCGCCTCCCTGGAGTTTGTATCCCAGTCAGGTTCAAACTGACCAATTCCAGCAGTAGCAATAACTCCGATACCGCCGGCATTTGCAACAGCCGAGGCTAAACTCGATAAAGAAATGCCGACCCCCATTCCTCCTTGCACAATCGGTATATCAGCTTCCAAATCGCCTATCCGCAGTGTTGGCATTTTTTCACAACTCATATATTATCTCACCTGCCATTCCAGGGCTTTGCAAAATGTGGAGTATTTGAATTTGCTTTGATTATAAGGCAAGACAGCTCTTTTAAAAAGTTAAAAATTTGAAGGGCGAAAATAAAGTGCATCCGCAGGCTACCGACACCCTAAATTCTGTTGAACACCGAGCGATCAGGAAAATTCCGAAGTTGCTCACATATGGCCAGCATATTGGGGGTTCTTTCGGGCATAGACGATAATCAGATTTGCCGTCGCAGGCATGGAAGAGACTGCTGTTTCCTCATCGTTCAAAGGCACAGCCGCCTTGTTCCCTCTTGTACTCCACTTTCCATATCCCTTTCCTGAACAGAAAAGAGATTCGTGGTTTTCACGACATAATCTTCAGCTTAAGGAGACGCGTACTTTGACCGCGCACGGACGGCCCTTTTCACCTTGCCCAGTCTCGTACTCGACCTTCTGGCCTTCACGGAGCGATACTCTGCCCTCCGACTGGACCTCCGAGTGGTGCACAAACAAATCGTCACTGCCATCGTCGGGAACAATAAAACCGTATCCTTTCCGTTCATTGAACCACTTTACTGTACCTGTACTCACGTTCTTTTCTCCTTCGGCCTTTCTATTGGCCTTTCACGCAAAATCCTCGTCTTTCGTTCGGAGTATTCCCCGCGGCCGCTACCGGATACTCCTTGTCAAACCCCTATTGAACCAAAACAAAAAACGCAAGTAAACAAATATATAAAATATTCCAGCCCAATCCGCTTATCGTTCCTGGATTCTTTCTCTCCGTTATCAGTGTTGTCTGTCCCAGGAATGCGCGATAGAAAATAAAAAGGCAAAAAATCTTAAATTATTGCCTTTATGTTTTCGATAGCAAACTTCACTATTTCATTATGGTCGAATGCCAAATCCTTCGGCAATTCTTCTATATCGAACCATCGTGCCTTTGCTGCATCGTCGCCGGCTTTTATTTTAGTGTGTCCCTTTGTCGCAACGCCCATAAATGCGACCGTAATTTGCCTTCCCCGCGGGTCCCGGCCAACAGTGCCGAAGACGCGCATCTGCTCAAGTTTTATATTGGCCAGGCCGGTTTCCTCTGCCAGCTCTCTCGCCACCGCATCTTCCAGTTCCTCATCAATCTCCACAAATCCGCCGGGCAAGGCCCATTTGCCTTTGAACGGCTCTTTCTTGCGCTCGATAAGCAGCAGTTTAGCTTTGTTTCTGAAAAAGCCAAACACCACAGCATCAACCGTAACCATCGGCCTCGGCCAATCGTAAATGTACTTTCCCTTTTTACCCATACTTCAAATAAACGCTTGGACTGCGTTTTGCTATTTGTGTCTTTGCAGTTCACAGTATAGGCCCCGTGCCGGCCTATGTCTAACCGAAAATACCGGAAATCAAGGTGCAAAAGAACATAAAAAGAGCCGGCTAAGAATAATAGCCGGCCCTTCTGTTTCTTCGAAAACCGTTCTCATCCTATTGATTCTTTAACGGCTTCTATGAATTTCTGCCATTCGTCTTCGGGTATCGTCCCTCTTAGCTCGTCACATTCAAGCCAAAACTCATCAAGCCATTTGAGTATTTCATCGATGTCAATGGGCTTGACCTGAACCTCTTGTGCTTCCGCCTCGGCTGGGTAAGGTGCCATCATCATCTGTTCCGATTCGAGAGCCATACTGCCCATACCTCGGCCGGCACCGTGGCCAAAGCCGCAGGTAAAGGGTCTTGTCCAGCCAGCCTGCCAGAGCCAGTCTTTACAGAACAGGGCAAGGTCGTTGTAATCGATGGCGTTGTTGTCTTCAAGGTCGTAGAGGTCGTTGTAATCATTAACATCGTCCGTTTTTTGCCAGTTGTCGGCAAAGAGGGCGTAATCGAGGAAGTTTACAATTTCGTCACGGTCGAAGTCAGCAGGACTCCAGTAATATTCATCTGCGCCCATATCGATGATAACGGTGCCGTTGGCGTCGCCGTCCATTACGCGTTTCTCCCCGTCGATGTCGGTTTCGTTGGGGTCGAAATTTGCCTCGCCCGTATCGATGCAGGGTGAATCCGGAGCAAGATGATAATCGTTGGGGTCGTTAGGGTCGTCAACAAAACACGGGTCATCATCAATATTACCTTCGCCTTCATAGCCACCCTCGATACAGGAATACGTTACGTTATAGGATCCGTCGGGGTCGAAGGCATCATAACCGTTGCCCCAAATAATGCAGTGGCTAATGTTCGGCTGAGGCTGCAAAGTCCATATACCATACAGGAAGTTATAGACAGAAGTAGTATTGCGCACAAGTGGGGTAGAATCAGCGCTATAGAAAAAGATGCCATTCCCGTTGTGATGTATCCAGTTGTTTTCTATGACCGCTGTCGATATGCCACGGCAATAAATTCCATCCTGACCATTGTTTTGAATCTGACAGGTTCGTACCGTCAGCGATGTGTTGCTCAGGCAGTGTATGCCGTTGCTGGTATTATTGCTAATGAGACAATGGGTTATCGTTGCATTTGAGTCGGCACACTTTATTCCACAGCCGTTCTCTCTGATTCTGTTATGCAAACTCGTTAGTGAGGCACTACTGGAATCGATGCCTGCGTCACTACCCATCGTTATTATAAAACCATCGATAGTTGCTTCGTTGACGTCGGAGGCGGTCACGACATGTCTGACGTGGGCATCGCCATTTATGTCGCCGGTCAGGATAGTTTCGTTTATAATCCAGTTGCGCTGCTGCCGGCTGGTTTCCGTTCCGGCGAAGCCGCCGTACAGCGGCACACCATCAAGGAGTTCAAATGTGGCCTCATTATCCAACGGGTCAGTGGTCGGCTTATAGTTTCCATCGGCGACCCAGATTTCGTTGGCGCCGCAGAAACGGGCACGGTTAAGAGCAGACCGGAGGTCTGTATAGGCATTCGCCCAGGATGAACCGTTGTTGAAGCCATTGGCGTCTGCGTCGATGTATATGATGTCTCCCTCCCAGCAGGAAGTGTTTACTCCAGCGGTGTTGTAGGTGGAATTGCTTTCCATTTCACAGAAGTTAGTGATCACGCCCATCGACTCATCGCGGTCAAGGACTTTGACAGTCAGCGTAACAAAACCTGAACTATCAGGTCCCAGCGTACCTATTACCCAAGTGACAGTGCGAACGTTGGGGTCACAAACACCACCATCCGAAGCATTAACGTTACTGATGTCAATCTCGTCTGGCAGATAATCTACAATATTGACATCGTCAACACTGTGGCTGTTAGCATCATAGGTAATGGTATAAATAATGTAATCACCGGGGCGAACGCAATTATTGGGGTCTGCATCTTTGGTGAGGCCTAAAACGGGAGGTTTGTATAGGCCGCCAATCGCAACCCCGCCCGGGTCGCGGATTCCTTCATTTTGTACGGTGTCGAGTAAGGTTAAATCAGCATCATAGACCCTAAAGTCGTCATGGTCGGTAGTAACATAGACATAGCCCGTGTCCTCATCAACGGCCAAACCAATAACTTCTTGCGAGATTTCTCCGTCGAATACCTTTACTTCAATACTATTATGCGGGTACTCAAGTTCTGTTCTTACCAAGTAGTGGTGGCCGTCCTCGCCGTCAAAGTCGCCGGTATACATATGCCCGCGTGCTGGGTCGATTGCTATGCCCACAGCATCCCGGTCTGTACCGTTTACGTTGATATCTATGGGGTACTTGTAGCTCCAGTCATTCGTATCATATACGCGTACTCTATTGGTCGCGTCCGTGACATATAGGAGGTCATTCGCCTCATCTAAAGCGAGGCCCCAACCATCGATGTATTCCGATGAGGTTTCAAGCTCTTTGGTGTCTTGTAAAATGAGTGTATTGTTGGCATCATCAAACGAATAGACATATAAATCTTCATGGTTGCGCCAAATGGTGTAGATTAGTTTTTTCTCTCTGTCAACCACTACACCAGCACAGTTCGGGATATTCGTCTCGAACTCACCTACTTTTTCCAGTGTCTTGGTAGAAGACCAGACCACGATGCCTGAACTTTCGAAGGTAACAAACATCAATTCTTTTTCAGGCCAGATGGTGTTGCCGACAGGAGCGCCAGCGTCGCAACTGGTTGTACCCTGATAGACTACCTGGTCGCCCTCGATGCTGTAGGATTGAGCGCCGCCCGGCCAATCGTGCTTGCTGATAATAAAGACAGATTTGTCGGCAAACGCCGCCGCAGTGACAAGAAAGAAGCAGAACAGCACGATTGCAAGTTTCTTTCTGAGTTCCATTTTGTCCTCCTTAAGGAATAGGTAGTATGTTCCTTTCAACGCCGCGTTCCTATTAGTAATCCCCCCAAGGCTAATAGCAATAATGTGAGAGGTTCGGGGACGACGTGCAGTTGTGGGATACAGTCGTCACCATCGAACGTAAATGAAAACGGACTATTATCATATAAGTACTTTCCTTCCAGCCAAGGCTGATTAGAAAGGCCCCCATCGGGATGATATGCTATGTCATAAGCGTATAGATATACGGTGCTTTCAGGAAAAGAAGCCAACATATTGAATGTTCCACCATGAATATTTACGACTACATTATCGACAGTCCACAGCCAGTCCATCTCCCCGCCAAAAATATTGCCGCTGCTGTCCTCTTTGAATTCGAGTTTACCCATTGCACCACCGAGGACATCCAGGTGTGCATCGTTTTTAACCCACACTTCATCGTAATAGGGGTCGTCATCATCAAACGTATTGTAACCAGTATCGAAGACCAGATCGGCCTTGACCAGGTGGGTTCCGAGTAGTATTAGTCCTGCAACAATTGTTATGATTTTAGTTTTCATAATTAGCCTCCTTTCGATGTTTCGTGGGTGGTTATTGTAGATACTATTATATTATAATTACCGGTTTTATGCAAGTGGTTTCTGAAGAGCAAGCCGCCGAGTGCAAGCAAGAAAATGGTTGCAGGTTCAGGAACGACGGTTATATGGGGATAAGCAGTGTGATGTAAATCGAATAGAAAGTCACTATTGTCATTATAGTATTTACCCATCAGCTGACCAGCGTCCCAATACCCTCCTGTAGTAGTGTGTATAACGTCATAAGCATAGAGTTGAATAACACTATTTTCAGCTGCCTGTAATCTGCTTAATTGGCCACCATAAATATTTACAAGGCTATCCTCATGAGTGAAAACTTCAGTGATTGCGCCCCCGTACCAATCCGTTACCGTTACATCATAAGTTTCCAGCTTATATATCTCACCACCTAGGATGTCCACTGTAACGATATTATAAATGTAAATTTCTCCATATACATCACCATCTCCAATCTCATGGTGTCCGCTAAGCCATACAGTATCAGCTTGGATTGGACAGGCTTCAAGCAATCCTATCAGGGCTATTCCAATTAAAATTTTTGTTTTCATAATCAGCCTCCTTTCGATGTTTTGTGGGTGGTTAATGCAGATATTATTATATCAAAATTGTCGGCTTTACGCAAGCGGTTTCGGGAAAGCAAACCGCCGAGTGCAAGTAGTAGTAGCGTAGCAGGCTCAGGTATCTCGTGTAGGATAACACGTGAATATGTATCGGAACCACTCAAATCAATAGAAAAATGAGTATGATCTTCCCATTCCCCGTTGACAAATCCGTAACCATAATTGCCCTCAGAGTTTGTTTTAAAAAGATTGTATCCATATATATTGATAATACCCGATTCTCCAGCCCATAATTTATCTGTTATATTGCCACCAAGTAAATTAACAATACCGAATTGCGCAGCACTGATATGAGATACAGTTCCACTATTTATATTTATATTACTTGAACCTAAAGCATCCAAACGATTAAAGTTTGCACCAATCTCAACTTCAACTGTGCTGAAATTATAAGCTGTTAGACTATATATCGTGCCTCCAAACGCATTAACCGTGCTTGACTCATAAGCGTTGAAAGTATTGATCTCACCTCCACTAAGATTTAAAGTTGATTCATCGTATGTACATAGTGTATCTACCCAACCGCCGAGCATATCGACGATGGTATCGTCATTGTATATGTATACGAGGTTCCAGGATTCGCCTGGTAGTATTTGGCCGCTGGAGGTGAAGGTTTTGTCCGGCACGGCGTGAGCCCGACCTCCTGTCAAAACGACAATAACTGCGGTCAATAGTAATAATGGCGTTTTCATAATAAGCCTCCTTTCGATGTTTGGTAAGTGGTTAATACAAATTCTATTATATTACAATTACCGGCTTTATGCAAGTGGTTTCGGGAAATCAGGCTGCCCATATTCTTACTCCTGTAACGAAGATACAATTACTATTTACAGCGCGCACCGACAGCGTCCCACGAAATTCCCCGGAATGGGCATGGTAGAACTGCATTTTTATCGTTTTTTTTTCGGCCTTTTCGGCGCAACTTGCTCGTTATCCGCTAATAAGATGCGCAAAAGTCGGCTTCTGTTCCATAAATTTTTGTTTTTTTCGGGTTTTTCTTGATTATTCTGGTTGTGGTCGGCGGGGGGCCGGGTGAGGGGGGACATAAGGACATCAGGACATCAGAGCATCGGGTAGCTGGACATCAGGGGGAAATCTGCCGAGAGGGCGTAAGAAGACCCCATTGAGGGTGCTGAGAGCATTGTCTCGATGCCGGAAACGTATTTTTATCGGAAGGTGTAAATCTTTTTCAAAAAAAAATAAAAAAAGCAGAAAAAGGTTGACACGGAGATGAAAGGGTTTTACATTTTGCAAAATGTAAAATGCTTTCTGATTATAACATGGGTTATTGAAGACCGTGGAAATAGAGATACCGTGGAAATAGAGATACCGTGGAAATAGAAATAGCAGGAGCAAAAATAGCAGGAAGAAATAGCAGTAATAAAAGTAAAGGTGTTGTAGGAACATAAACAAGGGCACAACAGAAATAGAGACAAAGGCACAACGAGATTTCCGGCAACAATGTGTACGAATGCCAAGGCCTTGTCTTCCCGGAGGCTCTAAGAAGATGAATGGACTTTTTATCTGTTATTCCAACCCTTTTGCAGCAGGAGAGATTCTTCGGCTGCGCCTCAGGATGACAGAATGAGGAGCTCAGAAAAACAAAATGAGTAGTTTAGAAAGACAAAGCGAGGATTTTATAAAAACAAAACGAATAGTTTAATGAGGAAGGTTCTTACCAATGCAAACGGAAGTTGAAGAACATATCTTAGAAATACCCGCCAAACTCTATCGAATTGGCGAACTGGTTCGCCATACGCCGCTTTCACGGCAGACTATTCATAACTACACGATAATGGGGCTTATTCGTGAGACAGAATGGACGGAAGGCGGACATCGACTGTACGACGAGTCGGTATTCGAAAGATTGTCGAAGATAATCAAACTTAGGAAGACCAAAACTCTTTGGGAAATAAGGCAGATTCTAAACGAAGAAGAAGCTGCTGCCAAGATGTGCTCGACTGAGCAAAATTGAACAGAGAAGCTGACCATATTCGGAAACCGGAACAGAGGAAAAAAGTGAAATAACTTTACTTCTTTGAGATTGTTTTGCTGCAGCGGCAATGACAAACGAATTGCCGTAGTAACTCAAGGAAGGGATGAAAGGATCAGGGATGAGAAACAGTGCTTTACTTTTCACAAGTTGTCCTTCCTGCTTTTTCTCACCCTTATTGCCTGCTAAGAAACGTACGGAGAGAAGCCGATTATGAAAGAACAAAACAACGAGGCAGGTGCGGAGCTGCTATTTCTTTTGAGACAGCAGCGCTGTTTATATCATCAGTTCAAAATGCTCAGCGACAGACAACGCCAATTGGCGGGTACAGATTTTCCGGAGCAGCTATTAGAAGTTGTATTCGGGCGGCGCAAACTTTTGGAAAAGCTCCGGGAACTGGATGGGAAACTTCGGCCAATAAAAGCGAACTGGCAGAGACTTTCGGCCCAAATTGGGTCTGAACATAAAGCCCAGGCATATAAGATGGCAAATCAGGTAAAAGAAATTGTGGGAGAAATTTTGGCGTTTTTCCCTTCTGAAACGGTTGAAAATCTACTGGTAAATGAGAATTGTAGATTTGATGAGGTCTTTGTTGAACCCCAGCTTCAACAGTAAGGACTGCGTATGAATCTATCATCATTGATAACAGACAATATTGCTGAATTGCTCGTTAAGATAGTCGAGTTCACGCAAACTCGCCAGAAGATACTCAGCCGGAACATAAACAATATCCACAGTTTCGACTTTGTGCCGAAAGACCTGGCGGTGGATGAGTTTTCCGAACTGCTGAACAATGCTATCGACGAGCATATCCTAAACCAGCGACTTCTGCTCCGCGATACCGAAAATATCAAATTCGGCATAAGTGGCAGCTTCGAAACTAAAGCGGTAGTGGATGAATATGCGAAGGAGCTTTTTGAAGAAAATCGAGATGAGTATCTCGAACTGCAAATAAGTAAGCTTTTGGAAAATTCGCTCAACCAAAGAGTAGCAGCAGAACTGCTCCGGGAAAAACAAGGGACGATTTCGATTTTCGAGTAACTATGAGTTAGTCACCAAGGAATCCGATATTTGAAAACAAGGACGTTACAGATGTTTCTAAAAGTACAAATTGGAAGCGAAGCACTCCATGTGCAACAGATGACGGGCAGCTGCAGAGCTCCTGTGAAAACCGGTTGTTTTAACTTATCCCAAAGCCCAGATTACCTTATCACTGCTGTCTTTGTCGGGGAGATTAGGTAATGGTTCGGCCACACAACCAAACAATAAAAACTTTTTTAAGAAGATTGCTGACTGGTTGTTCTAAAGTTATTCGCCGAGAGGTCGATAAAGATTTGGGACGTTGGCTATCGCCGTTTGTACAACCGGAGAAGAAGCACAAAGCGAATGTTTCGTTATTTATAGGACTTAAAGATTGGCACTGTAAACCGTATTAGAACCCTAAAATCTGGTTCCCGCAAGGCGGGCACCCTTTCACGGAGGAAATTGTGAAAAATAACCAGCAACACGACATTTATCAAGTATGGGAACAATTCCATAAGAACCGCAGCGACCATTTTCGTAATCTACTTATGAAACACTATATGTATCTGGTGAAATATGCCGCTGACCGGCTGTACAGCAAGCTTCCTGATAAGGTTGACGTGAATGACCTTATCAGTGCGGGCATTTTCGGGTTGATGGATGCGATTGACGCTTTCGACCCTGCCAGGGGCGTAAAGTTCGAGACATATTGCTCGCCTCGTATAAGAGGTTCCATACTTGATGAACTGCGTAGTATGGACTGGGTGCCTCGATTAGTTCGTGCTCGGGCACACCGGTTAGCCAGGGCGACGCAGTTGCTCGAGACACATCTTGGCCGCAAGCCCACCGAAAGAGAAACAGCCGACAAACTGGAAATGGATATGGAGGAGTTTAACAGACTTCAACGTGATGCCAATGCGGTCTGCCTGGTTTCGCTGGACACCAAATATAGCGATGGCAACGGCGAAAAAGATGTTCGCGAAATCGATGTAATTAAAGACCAAAGAAGTCAAGACCCCTTAATCGAGGCCCAAAAGCGAGACCTGAAAAGTTTACTCACTAAGGGATTTACGCGGGCTGAGCAGTTGATTGTCGCTTTGTATTACTACGAAGAGATGACGATGAAAGAAATTGGCGCAACGCTGGATTTATCCGAGTCCCGCGTCTCGCAGATGCACTCATCTATCATCGCACGTCTAAAAGCCCAGATGAACACCAGAAAAAAGGAATTTGCAATTTTAAAATAGTGTTCACCCTTCCTAACCTTGTTCCCCAATCTGCGGCAGCCCGCCCGGAACATACGGCAAAGCGAACAACAATGTAGTCCCAAAATAAACAGGGCTGCTTTTCCATTTTGTATTCTCCAAATAGATTACCTTTATCGCCACGAATTATAACTGCTCGCAAATATCTAAAGGCCCTAACAAAATGAGGTTTTGGTTGTTGAAGGTACGAGATTGCCACGCGAACCTGCGGTTGCCCCTTCGACTGCGCTCAGGGCTAAAGGCCTGTTCGCAATGACAGTCTTTTTGTTAGAGGCTCTAAGTAACAGTTGAATCAGCGTCGCAATATGCTTATAGTAAAGCGGTTTTGATAAGGAGCAGTAAGATGCGATTTACGAAAATGCACGGTTTGGGCAATGATTACGTTTTTGTCAATTGCTTCGAGGAGCAAGTTGAGGACCCAGCGAATCTGGCCCGGATAGTGAGCGACAGGCACAAGGGGATAGGTTCTGACGGGTTGATTCTTATTTGTCCATCGGAAGCAGCGGATGTGCGAATGCGTATCTTCAATGCCGATGGTTCAGAAGCTGAGATGTGCGGTAATGGTATTCGATGCTGCGCAAAGTACAGTTACGAGCATAAATTGGCCGAGCCAGGCGGTTCGCTCTCGATACCCGGTCAGGCAGCTTGCCCAGCTTCATTTAAGATAGAAACCGGCAGCGGGATTTTAGCGGTTGGGCTCATAATCGATGATAGTGACAAGGTCCAAAAGGTGTGCGTCAATATGGGCGAGCCCAGGTTAGCAGCCAAGGACATTCCCGTCAACCTGCCGGTCAAAGAAGTGATTGAACAGCCGATGATGTTTCAAAGTCGGGCATTTGTGATGACGTGCGTGTCAATGGGCAATCCGCACGCCATCTTTTTCCGCGATGACCTTGCAATCATCAGGTTGGAGAAGTTTGGGCCTGTAATCGAAAACCACAGCATCTTTCCAAATCGAGTCAATGTGCATTTTGTTCAGGTAGAGAACCCGACGGAGTTTACGATGCAGACGTGGGAGCGAGGCAGTGGAGCCACCTTAGGATGCGGTACGGGTGCATGTGCATGTTGCGTGGCGGCGGTGCTCACCGGTCGAGGAGAACGAGTGTGCACTGCGCATCTGCCGGGAGGAGAGCTGGATTTGAACTGGAGCGAAGAAAATAATTGTGTTTACATGACGGGCCCGGTAGTGGAAGTCTTCAAAGGCATCTGGCCCGAAGAGTAATCCTTACATACAAAGCCTTGGAGAGCGGCAGAATTGCAGCGCTACGCCATATCTGCCGTAAGGTAAATTCGCGTCTTCTCCGGAACTGCAGCTTCTAACGACCTTACCGAAACCTGAAATCCTTCCGCCTAATTCCAGCAGACCTGCTGTGGGTGGTATAGTCAATTCCACCTTCAGGAGTCTGCCCTGTTCAAACTCATTGGCTACAGTTTCGAAATACAGGCCGCCGGGACTTACGTTAATCGTGCAGCCGGTATAGAACTTCTCCGCCAACGAAGGGACTTTACGGCACGACAAATCAAGCTTTATGGGCAGTCGTTTATACTTTCGCTTTTCCGACCTACTCACCGTGTGCCTCCTTGCATCATCTCACTTTCTTTTTCGGTGAATATTCAAGAGTTGCAAAATCCATACCAAAGCCGGGCATAAGCAAATATCCTATTTTTACTTTTGCAAATGCTTACTCAGCATAATGTTAGGCAAAATTAACCCGCCGGCGTTGACAAACTCTGCGGCAAGAACGCCTATAACGTTGCCAAATAACAACGCCAAATCCTTGTTTTGCTGCTTTTAATCCAAATATCGGCTGAAAAAACGGCTCTTTAGTGGCTTATTTTACAAAGAGTTACCTTTCCGACTAAACAAGAAACTCTTTGAATCCGAAAAAAGAATACATATGTTGCTTTTTTGCAACATTCGTACTTGACAATGTGAATATAGGTATTATTATTTGAACTATGCCAGACCACCGAAAACTACAATCCGGAAGGTCAAACAAAGCTGACAGCGGTCAAGAGGGACACAATAAAGACCACTTAAGATTTGGACTGCTTGGCAAATCAATCACCCAATTGCTGCCAATAGGGGTCGTGATTTTTGACGGTGATTTGAAGATTATCGAGGCAAACGCGGAAGCAGCAAAACTCATCAAGTTAGACAACACAATCGACAAATCTTTGGCAGCAGGCACTGACGGCGCCGGCACAGAGGTACGGGACTGGAGAACAGAATTGAAATCCGTAGTATCAAGGGGAAAAACGCTAAGGTTCGACCGTGTCGGTTATACATCTAACGGTCAAACGAAGCTGTTGCGAATCGTCTGCACACCGCTAAAGAAAGCAAAAACAAAAAGAATTGCCGGGGCTACCGTCATCATCGAAGATATAACTGAAAGCGTCGATATCCAACGGCGGCTGGCTGACGTCGAGAAACTTGCTGCCGTTGGGAAACTTGCCTCTAAAGTAGCCCATGAATTAAATAATCCTATGGATGGCATACTGCGATACATCAATCTTACGTTGAGAATCATTGAGCAGAAGGACCTTGAAAAACCCAAAGAGTACCTGGCCCAGTGCCGGCAGGGACTTATGAGAATGGTTCAAATCGTGAGCGAGCTGTTGGAGTTTTCGCGCAGCACTTACGTACCATTTGAATACGTCAATATCGAACAACTTATCGAAGACGGCATAAAGACGATGGATTCGAGAGCAGAAGCTTCGAATGTTCAGATATTGCGGAACTACGCCGCCGACATACCAGAAATCAGAAGCGGCAATCTATTTCAGGTGTTCTGTAACCTTATAAAGAATGCGGTGGATGCAATGCCGGATGGCGGCAAACTGAACATTTCAACCTACCTGACGGCGGATAATACCGTGGCTGCAGAGTTTCGCGATACAGGAGCGGGCTTCGCATCCGAAAACGCCGGAGCTAT
>JGI10211J14876_10000620_pt1 | contig 15229 bp, 10 predicted proteins | sample Etolagsediment_FD_14876 | JGI IMG/M metagenome (IMG submission 14876)
AAGACCCACGTATATCCTGCACGATGGCCCACCTTACGCAAATGGCAATATTCATATGGGGACTGCATTTAATAAGATTTTAAAGGATATAATTATTAAATCAAAACAGATGGATGGATATGATGTTCCCTATGTACCTGGATGGGACTGCCATGGTCTCCCTATAGAATGGCAGGTAGACCATGAACTTGGAGATAAAAAGCTTGAGATGACCCAGTCAGAGGTCAGAAAAAGATGTCGGGATTTTGCTGATCAATTCATAAAGATTCAAAGGGATGAGTTTAAGAGACTTGGAGTTTTAGGTGAGTGGGATAATCCTTACTTAACCATGAATTATATATATGAAGCCACTATTGTGAGGGAATTTGGCAAGTTTGCGCTTAATGGCAGTCTTCTTAAAAGCAAAAAGCCCGTGTATTGGTGTAATTCTTGCAGTACTGCCTTGGCAGAAGCAGAGGTTGAATACGAGGATGATACATCTTCCTCTATCTTTGTAAGATTTCCCTTTGTTTCTGATCTAACAGAAAAATATTCTTCCCTTGCTGGAAAAGATATTTTCATCGCTATATGGACTACAACTCCATGGACAATACCTGCTAATCTGGCAGTAGCCCTTCATCCTGATTTGGAATATATTGCTGTTGATACGGAGAAATATGGTGTTTTGATATTGGCTGAAGGCCTTTTAGAGTCTTTCTTGAAGAAAGTGGGCATTAAAGAGTACACTCTTCTGGAACGGTTTGGTGCCCGTGAGTTAGAAGGTCTCAAGGCCAAGCATCCTCTTTATGATAGAGAGTCAGTAATTATTCTCGCCGATTATGTTACCCTCGATGTAGGCACTGGCTGTGTTCACACTGCACCCGGTCATGGGCAAGAGGACTATGAAAGTGGCTTAGAATATAACCTTGAAATATATTCCCCGGTTGACGAAAAAGGGAGATTTACAGAAGATATTGAATTTTTTGCTGGGCAGGAGGTCTTTGAAGCCAATAGAAATGTTATTGAGAAGTTGAATGAGTTAGGGGTATTGCTTAAAGAAGAAGAAATTACCCATTCATACCCCCACTGCTGGAGATGTAAAAAGCCTGTTATATTTAGGGCCACAGAGCAATGGTTTATCTCAATGGACAAGAAGGATTTAAGAGAAAAATCTCTTAAGGCCATAAGGGCTGTGGAGTGGATTCCAAGCTGGGGGGAGGAGAGGATTTATGGTCTGGTTAAGAATCGACCTGATTGGTGTATCTCCAGGCAGCGTTCGTGGGGTGTACCGATAACTATTTTTTATTGTCTAAAATGCGGTAATCACGTAATCACACAGGAGATCGTTGATCATGTAGCGAGCCTTGTAGAAAAACATGGCACAGATATCTGGTTTGATTTGCCTGCTCATAAGCTTTTACCACAAGGGATAACCTGTCCTCTCTGTCACGGGAATACATTTAGAAAGGAGACAGATATCCTGGATGTCTGGTTTGACTCTGGTGTAAGCTTTACTGTTCTTGAGCGCAGGGGGGATTATCTGAAGTACCCTGCTGATTTATATTTGGAGGGAAGCGATCAGCATAGAGGCTGGTTCCACAGTTCCCTTTTATGTTCAGTAGGTACAAGGGATAAAGCCCCCTTTAAATCTGTCTTAACGCATGGATTTGTGGTTGACGGAAACGGGAGAAAGATGTCCAAATCTCGGGGTAATTCTATTTATCCGGAAGAGGTCATTAATAAATATGGTGCTGAGATATTAAGGCTCTGGGTAGCCTCTGAGGACTATAGAGGTGATATACGACTATCGCAGGAAATTTTAGACAGGTTGACAGAGGCATACCGAAGGCTTAGAAATACCTTCAGGTATTTGCTTGGGAATCTTTATGATTTTGATCCCTTAAAAGATGCCGTCTCGTATCACGATTTACAAGAACTTGATAGATGGGTCCTCCACCAACTTCAGGAATTAACGGAAAAGGTACTAGGATCCTACCAAAGATTTGAGTATCATTCTATATACCAGGCCGTCTATAATTTCTGTGTTCTTACCCTCTCTTCCTTTTACTTGGATATATTAAAAGACAGACTTTACACAACTCCTTTTAATTCAAAAGAGAGAAGATCTGCGCAGACAACCTTGAATGAGATCTTAGAGTGTCTTGTCAGGCTTGTGGCTCCCATCATCCCCTTTACAGCTGATGAGGTATGGGGATATACTCATAATAAAGAGAAGTCAATCAGCATCCATACAGATTTATTTATACCTGCCAGAGAGGAGCTTAAAGATAAGGAACTGATCGAGCGCTGGGAGGTAGTATTAAATGTTCGTAAGGAGATTACCAAGGCACTGGAGCTCGCCAGAAATGAAAAGATTATTGGTCATTCCCTGGATGCGGCGGTAAGTTTGGCTCTTCCCCAGAATCTTTTACAGGGATTGAAAGATTACAAGGATGAATTGAGATCTATCTGTATTATCTCTACTGTTGAATTTGTAGGTGAAGGAGAGATTGAGGGAGGCTACGAAAGCAAGGAATATCCTGGTTTAGTAATCAAGGTAATGCCATCTCCTTTTAATAAATGCGAGAGGTGCTGGATCCATGATTCTACGATAGGACATGATAACAAGCACCCTGCATTATGTAACAGATGCGTGAAGGTCATTACAAATTAGAATAAGAGTCATGACTGGTGAAAAAAGATTATCTCTTATTTATTGGTGTAGCCCTGATTATTTTGCTCCTTGATCAGGCCTCTAAATGGATGGCCGTTACTCACATACAGGCACATCAAGCCCTTTCTGTAATCCCCGGATTTTTTAGTTTAGTTTTAGTTAAAAATAGGGGGATGGCTTTTGGTATTTTTAGCCAAACACGAAGCGGATTTTACTACTATTTTTTAATCTTCACAACATTAGGAGCTACAAGTGTCATCCTTTTTTTCTTTTTTTGGATAAAGAGCAATAAAAAATGGTTGACGGTAGGGCTTTCGCTTATTCTCGGAGGGGCCTTGGGCAATCTTGTAGACAGAATAAGGTTGGGGTTTGTAATTGATTTTTTAGATTTTTATTTTAAAGGCTACCACTGGCCCGCATTTAACGTAGCTGATTCTGCAGTTACGGTAGGCACGTTCTGGCTTCTTTTTAATATAATACAAGGAAAGAAGATCATAGAAGCCGAGTGATACAATTTTACCCTTCACATGTTCTTCTCCCTCTCCTCAAAGCAGGGGATACATAAAGTTGTCCCGAGAAAGCGACGTGTTCGGGATTCCATAGTTTGCTCTCCGCAGACTTCACATATTAGCCTGAGGTCAGAGGGAAATGGCAGGCAACCTGGCCATGTCCCCAATCCTTGAGAATGGGGAGCTCTTTCGAACATATATCCTGTGCTTTTTGACAGCGTCTATAAAATGCGCATCCACCGATAGGTTGTTTAGCAGGCCAGCTCTGTAAAGACTTCTTGACAGGGCCCCTCACACTGTCGATCAAAAGACGAGTGTAAGGATGGAGGGGTGATGACAGTATTAAAGGAGCTGGGCCTATATCAACCAGGCGGCCTCCAAGCATCACACCGATCCGGTCGCTGATCTTGCGAGCAAGACCGATATCATGTGTTATAAAAAGCATGGACAATCCGCGTTCGATCTGAAGATCAAGCAGGAGTTTTAATACCTTGGCCTGAATACTTGGATCGAGAGAGCTGGTAGGTTCATCGGCAATCAGAAGAGACGGATCTAAGACTATTGCACGGGCCATACAGACCCTCTGAATAGCCCCCATATTCAGTTCATGGGGATATCGACCCAGAAAGGCAGCATCCGTGGAAAGATGAACATCATGTAACACTTTGATTACTTGCTCATTAATTTCGGGCTTGCTCTGAGTTGAATCATGTATCTTGAGGGGCTCAGCAACAATGTCAAACACAGAAAACCGATGGCTGACAGACTCGGCAGGATTCTGATAGACAACTCCGATTCGGCGTGAAAGTGATCGATAATCCCGGGACATCCATGTATCTATATCGTAACCATCAAACACTCTGTTGCCGTTGTCCGGCTTTAACATGCCGGCAGATGTCATGGCTAACGTTGTCTTTCCTGAACCGGTTTCTCCCACCAGAGAAAAAACCTCTCCGCACTTAATAGTCAGATCTGTCGGATGAAGTGCGATAATTTTTCCATATGTTTTATTTACACCTTTTAGTTCTAAAAGATTGACAATACCGTGGCGAAGGCATCGGACTGTATGGTTACTAACTGTTTCCAGTTCAACTTGTTGAGTTCGGCACGTATCAACTGCTTGAGTACACCGGTTCTGAAACAGGCACCCGATAGGTGGTGCATGGCCATCCTTGTGGCTGGATTCGGGGATTTGGATATGGGTATGGCGGTAACCAAGCTCATCATGATGTCCATGTTGATGCACAAGACGGTAGAATGCATCTCCTCTGATACCACCCAAATCCCGGGTCGTACTCATGGCTGGATAAGAACGGCCTAGAGCCAGTGTATACGGATGGAGTGGCTGTGTGAGCAGATCATCTGCCGGCAATATTTCCATAATTTGACCTAGGTAGAGCATTATGATGGTATCGGAATTGTGCACAGCGAATTCTAGATCATGGGTAATCAATAAAACAGATTTGTTTTCTCGCTTGGATGTTGTGATGACATCTGATACAGCACCCTTTGACAGGGCATCCAATGCCGAGGTGGGCTCATCAAGTATAAGGATCTCTGGATCCAGGATGAGAGCCATGGCAATCAATGCACGCTGGACCTGTCCTCCACTTAATTGGTGTGGATATCGGTGGTGATATTCCTCTCCAACCCCTATTTTCTCGAGGGCATTCCTTGCCACTTCAATTGCTCCAGCTCGGTCAAAAAACCGGCGATGAATTAATGGCTCTGCAACCTGGTCAATGATCCTGTGTAAGGGATTCATATTAACTGCCCCATTCTGAAAGACCATGGAGATTTTTTCCCAGCGAAGCTCATTCAGGTTGAATTCGTCAAGATTATCGATTCGTTTGCTGTTAAGGATTATTTCGCCTTCCTTTTCTGTGTTTGAAGGCAGCAGTCCCATGCAGGCATTACCAAATGTTGTTTTACCTGAACCGGATTCTCCAACGAGAGCAATGCATTTTCCGGCAACGAGTGAAACACTCACTTCTTCCAAGGCCTGAATACTGTGTGAGCTGTCCCGGTAGACAACACTTAAATTTTTTGTTTCCAGGCTTGTGATCTCGCTGCTATCTTTACCTTGCACCAAATTATTTAACTGAGCCACATCAATCCTTTTTTTGAAAACGTATACATAAACATTGAAATAATCTTAAATTTTCAATAGTCAATAATCAATTATGAACCTAATGCCTCTTTGAGGCGCGGGTCCAGTAGCTTTTCAAGGCTTATAGCCAAAAATGTAACAGCCATGATTAGCAATGACAAACATACAATCGGAGGCAGAAGCCAGTTCCACCAGATATCCATGTAATAATACTCTACAGCATAGGCAATCATTATTCCCAAGGATTTCCTGCTGGGATCAAAAAGCCCTAAAAAGGCTAGGGATGCTTCCATAAATATAGCCATCCTCGTCTTTGCGGCGAGGCCGATAAGGTAGAGAGGAAACATCTCGGGAATGAGGTGACGGCGAATGATATACCAGTGAGAGCCCCCAATTTGTGCAGCCGCCTTTACGTGGAGACTCTCCTTAAGGGTAAGCGTCTGTGCACGTATGGCCTTACTGATTGTCGGCCACATCATGCCAGACAGAATCAGGGCCAAAATCCATGGAGAAGGGCGGAAAAGGGATGCTGTGAGAATAAGGATCATAATAGCAGGGACAGCAAGCAGAATATCTGCCACACGCATCAGAATCATGTCGACAATGCCCCCCGTCCACCCTGCAACCACACCTAACATTACCCCAATAAACAAGGCGATCAGACCACAGGCCAAACCAAATGTAACCGTGTTTTGAATCCCATAGAAGAGTTCCGAGAGGATGTCCTGTCCCCCGTCGTTAGTTCCCAGGACATGTGCGCCCGAAGGAGGCGAGATTGGCACAAACGACATATCCCAAGGATCAAATGGGGCCAGAGGCGGGCCCAGTATGGTAGCCGCAGCAAATAATACGGCGAGAAAAAAACCTGTTATAAACCATGGATCCAGAAATACTTTTTGATGAAAATCAATGTGCATATTCAATCCTTGGGTCAATAATTCGATAAAGAAATTCCAGGCACAGGATAACAGTCAAAACGATCAGAGAGGCAAACAGGACCACGGCCTGAATAACAGGAAGATCCCGAGCCTGGATGGCGTTAATCAAAAGTGTCCCCAAACCTGGATAAGAGTAAATCTTCTCCACAACCAGTACCCCTGTTATCATAAAGGCCAGTCGTAGCCCAAATCGTGTCACCAGCGGCAACAGGGCGTTTCGTGCAGCGTGGGAGTATCTAATCCTGCGGGCTGTGAGTCCCTTGGCCTTCGCTGTGGTCACAAAGGGAGCCTTTATAACCATCATCATGCTGTTTCGGGTCAGCAGGAAATTACCCGGGAAATAGGCCAGTACCAGGGTGGCAAGGGGCAAAACAAGATGGTGCCCTATAGTAGCAAGATGTTCCATGATGGATGCCTCGGCATACGCAGTATCTGCACCGGCAGCCGGGAACCACTGTAGGTGGAATGCAAATACCACCAGCAAAATGATACCCGTACTGATTTCAGGAATGCCTTCTAGGATGGTCATGCCCCCCACCATGCCTTTCTCAACGGGGCTTTCTCTTCGCCAGGCCGCTTCAACTCCAGTTACAAATCCAATAACTATGGAGAGGATGTTAGCTGTTCCTAACAAAAGGAGAGTCCAGGGCAATGCGCTCAAAAAAAGCTCGGACACGGGGGTCAAAAAGGCGTAAGAATATCCCCAGTCGAGTCTCACAAGTCTGAGCAGATAGTGACCGAACCCCAGCTCTTCGGTATAATAGGCCCTAAGCTCCGCTTCCTGTTCAGCGGTCAGGGTCACATCTGAACTGGAATACATGGCTGTTACAAAGTCACCTGGTAGAAGACGTGGAAGCGAATAACTCACGTAAATCATGGCCAAGGCGGCTAAGCCGAAGCTAATAATAAAAACCAGTTGCCTTGATGTTGAGTGCTTTAGCGAAGAAACCATATTGATTCTTTCTTTATAACTCCCTCGATTCAAAGTTGCAGGTTCATGCCTGTCAGCGAGGATTATATCGAGTCAGGGAGAGTTCGAATGTTCAATGACTATTCTTTTGGGCCTGACCAATGGACTTAACAGCCTGAATAATTATATTCATTTAACCAACGACATCTTATTCTGTGCAATGGGTATACCGAGAGAGATTCCACCCTTTGTGTAGTACCACCTGATGCCTTTCTTTGGGTTATAGGCGGCCATGGACGCAGGGTAGTAGAGAGAGATGGCCGGCACTTCATCGGCGTAGATCTCCTGGATCTTAAAAACAATGGCCTTTCGTCTTGAAATATCCATCTCAGCGACTTGGGCCTCGAGCAGCTTGATAAGCTCCTTGTTGCCCCCGAACCTGGCTGAATTGACCGAACCTGTAACCTTGGGCAAAATCATCCGGTTGAGGAACCTGGCATCTCCTAAAAGGCCACCATGCCCCGATATGGCTATATCAAAACCCCACTTTTTAATCCGCCCATCAGTGGTGGCTTGTTCCATATTCACCAGATCAACACGAATACCCGCGTCTTCCAGTTGGTGCTTGATCACTTCTCCGTCCCGGTCTACAATTGATTCTCCGGCCACGGTTATGTTGGAAACCAATACTTCTATTTTTAGCGGCAGACCGTCTTTTGTATAGAAACCATCAGTTCCCTTTACATAACCAAGGGACGCCAAAATCTGGCGTGTCGTAGCTGGATCAGGATCGTATGTTGGCGTATTTGGGTTGTAGAGCTCATGATCCGGAGATAGCAAGCCAAAAGAAGCCGGTGAGCCAAAACCACGATGTGCCTTGTCTATTATTTCTTGCTGGTTGATTGTGTAGGCCAGGGCCTTACGAAAAAACTTATCATTGAAGGGCGGCTTCTTATGATTGATCATCAGCTTTTTGTTCCATCCCCTGGCATTCAACAGTATGACCATCCCTTTTTTCTTAAGAGTCTTTGCCATCTCGGGTTTGCTGATATTTACTAGATCTGCCTTACCGCTTGACAGGGTAATAATAGGATTGCCTGCCTTGATGTAAATCAGACGATTCGCCTTTGGCTTGCCCTGGTAGTACTCTTCAAATGCCTCATAAAGGTAGGTCCCCTTGGCCTTATTGAAATCCATAAATTTATAAGGGCCACAACCGATATATGCCTTTGGATCACTGTATTTCCTCGGCTCGGTGATATTCTGCCAGATATGCTTTGGGAGAATGGGCATAACACCACCTATATAGGCCAGAAATGGGGCATAAGGCTTTTTCAGCTTTATGATGACTTTTCTTTTTCCCCTTGCCTCTGCTCCGGCCACTTCACCCATGGGGACCCAGGTATATGGATGTTTTTTGAAGTAATCAATGGTGAAAACAACATCCTCAGAGCTAAATGGCCGGCTGTCATGCCACTTGACACCCTCCCGGAGTTCAAAGGTAAAACTCAGGGTCTCGGGATCATAGGCCCATTTGTTGGCCAGTGCCGGGATGTAACCTTTATCATCTTTCCAAATCAAGGTGTCAAAAACCCAACTCATTCGCACATAACCCGGACCTCGAGGATAATGTCGGTATGGATTGGGATAGCCCCAATCACCCTTACTATCCGCAATTCTGATCTCTTTCACCTGGCCGAATACCGATGGGCCAGTCGATACCAAAATGCCAGTTAAAAGCACAATTGCTAGGAGCAATCTGTACCAAAATTTTTTTTCTTTAACCATGCTCTCCTCCTTAATAGAGATAATAAAAACCTTACCCTTGGACTGTAGACCAGGGGAGAGCCTTCGTGGCTTTCTTAGTTGTTGTGCCGAAGATATTTTACTCGGTCTTCTGACCAGGGGAGAGCCTTCGTGGCTATGAGTGAGATAAATATAAAAAGAGGGTATCAATTGAACTGTTACATGAATTTTTAATTGCTCGGTTTCTTTTTGTCAAGGATTTTTAGGGGGATTACAATGTTTTGTTTTGATAGATAGGAAAAAGGCGCATCATTTCGGTGTTTTTGGAAAAGGCATTCGAACAGGGGAAACCTATCTTGATGCATCTGTTGTTTGTATTGGCACCTAATTATATTTAATCAGTATAGTAAAAAGAAAAGGAGGTAGTGATAAAACTGATTTTTGAATAAGCTCTGTAAAATATATGCGGTGCCTTAAGATAGCAAATGTTCGTTACCGATTCTTACCCTGGTAAGGCCAGCTTCCCTTGCTGCAGCAAAACATTCCCGGGCCATTACTCTGGAAGTTGTTGGAAGATCCGTCATTAAGAAATGAGGGTAAAACCCCAACAAGGAATAGGGGATATCAGGGTTGCATCTATAGATAAAGGAGGCGATTTGATATACCTCGTTTCTATCGATATATCCTGGTACAAGCAGTGTGCTCGCCACAAGCAGGGGCACCCCTGGCCTCTTATGAATATTCCGGGCAACTTTCTTAAAATTATCTAATGTCCTCTTATTGCTCACACCGCATAAGGCCAGATGAAGATTTTCTGTCCATGCCTTGAGATCAAACTTTATACATCCTCCGGATGTAAGTGAGATATCAATCATTCGGGAAAGGAGGGCTGGATTCATGGAACCATTGGTTTCCCAGCAGATCCTTAGAACTCTCTCCTGGTTTTCTTTTATCGCTTTTTTTGAAACATTTATGGAATGAATTAGCTGGGGCGTAGGGTCTCCGCCGAAGTAGCAGATACAGGCGGTTTTTTCGTCTACAGCGTTGACAAGCTCAGATATAGATACTTTTTTCTTGCTGCGACACCTTTCCTTGAAGTGCCAATTCTGGCAATATAAGCAATTGAATGAGCAGCTGTTATAGAAAACCGCCAGGTTTTTATAACCATGTTCCGGCCCCTGTTTGTAAGCATAGTGCGGATAGCCTATGCCGGTACCACCAGGGCAAACCCAATCGGCTACACAGTTCGTTGGCAATGGATCATAATACCAATCCACGTTTGCCTCTTTTGTTCCTCCTCTGATTTTCCCTTCGGTAACTGACCTGATACCACAGTATCCAACACTACCTTCGGCGATCTTGCAAGCATTCGCGCAGAGTTTGCAGATAATACCTTTCAAATCACGCGGTGGAAAAGCAGGCAGGCCAAATGGCTCCCTTGATTTTATGTGGACCTCACAAATATGATCGATCATGCCGTCAGGACCATTCCGTAGGCATGTTAAACAGATCCCGATGGTCTCTGAAATAAGGGGAGAAGAGGTACCACAATATCTGCAAACACCCATGTTTTTCGTTCCTTAGGATAACCCTAAAATCTCTTCCATCCTTTTGGCATTCTTGATAGCATAGCCGCCATAATCATTATCAAAATAGAGGTAGGTATCCTTAGACAAATCCCTGATTTTTCTGGCATATGACTGCAGTTCCTCTTCAGAATATTCGCTCGAATAGAGTTTTTTGGAGCCATGAAGCCTGATGTAGAGGAAAGTGGCTGTATCCTCCTCGATATAGGGGTAACGCCCGGCTGTATCAGAAATACAAAGTGCGATATTGTTATCCCTGAGTATGTTTCGTGCCTTTTTTTCGTGTACCCAGCTTGGATGCCTCACCTCTAAGGCATAAAGATGGTTTGCCTTTAGCTTTTTAAAAAAATGGCTTAAAATTGTTTCATCAAAAATGAGATTAGGTGGTAGTTGAAAGAGGATTGGTCCCAGTTTTTCCTTTAACAGTTCAGCAGAGCTGAAAAATCTCTCCAAAGGTTCATTAACATCCTTTATCCTCTTTATGTGGGTGATGTACCTGCTGGCCTTTACCGACCAAATGAAGTTATCAGGTGTTCTTTTTCTCCAGTTTTCAAAGGTTCGGGGGTGAGGGAGTCGGTAAAAGCTGGCGTTTAACTCAACTGTCCTGTAATGCTTGGCATAGAACTCAAGCCATTTTGTCTTCGGACAACCTGCAGGATAAAATAGTTCTTTCCAATGCTTGTAATTCCAGCCCGAAGTACCGATGTAGATTTGAGGATTCATGAATTCATAATATATAGATTATAATTTTTCGTCAACTGTCTGTCGCCTTATTATAACTTGCTATTTGAAAATAGATATTTTATTTGTTGTTTGAATATAAAACAAAAAAATTAATATTTTACTTGAAAATGTAAGAAAATAAATCTATATTATAAAGAATTAACAAAGAAGGGAGAATTTTTTATGAAGAGAGATAGCGCAGAGATAGGTAATGTTTTGAGAGAGATGAGAATAAAAAGTGGCTTTACCCAGGAAGAAGTTGCTCAAATACTGGATATTCCCCGGCCTGCTATCTCCCAGATCGAAAAAGGGAAACGGGCAGTGAAAAGCGATGAGCTTTATAAAATGGCTCAACTTTTTAGCAAGCCGCTTTCCTTTTTTGAGGCAATCATGGAAGGAAAGACTCTGGAGGAATCCGGTGCCCTGGCGGTGTTGCTTAGAGCCGAAACCCTAAATGAAGAAGATAAGGTAGAAATAAAAAAAGGGTATGATCTTTATCAAAAATATCATGAGTTGGAAACCATTCTCGATATCAAAAAAGATTTCTTTGAAGGAATCGATCTTCCAAAACCCAGAAACAAGCTTGAAGCTATTCGTCAGGGAGAAAGATTAGCTGATATCATAAGAGGTCAGTTAAAACTTGGCTTAGCTCCAATACGAAATATTGCGGCACTCCTAACCTCTCAGGGGATTAGAATAATTGCCTGCAAGTTTAAAGGAGATATGTCCGGTGCATTCATCTTTGATGAAGGCTTGGGTTCATGTATTCTGGTAAATATCAACCATCCCGCCTCTCGCCAGACTTTCACTATAGCCCATGAATTCTGCCATACCTTAATTGACCGTAATAAAATAGCCCAGGTAGACTTTATTGATCCCGGAGATGATCCTTTAGAGACCAGAGCCAATGTTTTTGCCAGCCATTTTCTTATGCCAAATGAAGCCTTGTCAGAGTTTTTAAGGTATATGGGTATAAAAAGAAAAAAACATGACTATGATCCTTATGATGTGGCCCACATCGCCTACTACTTTACCTTGAGCCACTTGGCAGTTCTTTACCGACTAAAAGATTATAAAGCATTATCTGAGGAGAAGTTCGAACAGTTGAGGCAGACTAACTGGGGGAAGGTGGCAGATACCCTCGACTTTCCTAAAGATATCTATGAAATTGAAACTGGAGATGAGATGATAAGCAAAAGAAGACCAGAGGATTCCATGCTTACCCAAGAACGCCTTAGGCATTTAGCCATTGAGGCTTATCGACGTTCGCTCATTTCCTTACGGAAATTGGGGGAATTTCTGGGTAAGAACTATGAAGAAGTCCGGAGATTTGTTTATGATGCCCAAATTGAAGTGGCGTGATACCTGGAGATGAAGAAAGAATCAGTTATCGTTGATAGTTCAACGTTATTTAACTTTGTTAAAGTAAATCGCCTGGATATTTTAAAAAAGCTGAGAAATTATTCTTTTCGTATACCTTATGTGGTCATTAAGGAATTTTCTAAGGGATCAGATAGAAAGCGGTTACTTCATGCTATCGAAAGCAAGCATATAAAGACCGAAACAATGGATCTCGCTGAATCAAGAATATCAAGCAAGCTTTTGATCCCTCACAGATTGAGGCCAATGATTCATGAGGGAGAGTCTCCTGTTCTGGCTATAAGCATAAACAGAAAATGGAAGATAGCAATTGATGAAAGGGCTGGAAGGGAAATAGTTAGACGGGAGATTGGAGGGGAATACATAATTCAAACCAAGGATCTTCTATTGGAAGCGATAAAAAAGCAAATAATTACCGTAGAGACAGCAGACCAAATAAAGTCAGAATTAGAAGACCAGTATTGTTTCAGGATAAAGGGATTTAAGTCTTTTAGAGATTTTACAAAACAATTAGGGAATTTGAGGTGATAAGACGCTAAACCGAAATCAAAAAAGAGAGCTCATGTAGAGGGGGGACGGGAATTGGAAGGGCAATAAAATACATGCTAAAAGAGCCAACCTAGGATTGCACGCAAATTGCACGCAAAATGATAAATTGAATTATGAAAAATACAAAGGAACTTATAGAAAAACTTATTCCATAAATGGACTCCAATATAGAGAACAAAGGGCAGCAAGGAAGAGAAAAACCAATTGATCTCAAGAGCCGAGAAGGGCATAGGAGGCGATTGCGAGAAAAATTTATTAAATCCGGTATCTCAGGATTTCATGACTATGAAATAGTCGAGCTGCTATTAACCCTTGGAACACCTCGAAAAGACTGTAAACAGCAGGCAAAAACCGCGATTAAAAAATTTAAAACCTTAAGAGGTGTTTTAGAAGCACCCCCTGAAGAACTTCAAGAAATTAAGGGAATAGGGCCACATAATGCCTTTGGAATAAAACTTATTCAGGAAGTCGCCAGGGAATTTCTTAAAGAGAGAATCCTTAAAAAACCTATATGCAAATCGTCAAAAGAGGTCTTTGATTATCTTTACCATTCCATGCGTGATCTCAAAAAAGAAGTCTTTAAGGTTTTATTCCTGGATGGAAAGAATCAGCCTATAGACGTAGAAGACCTCTTTGAAGGCACATTAAATTTGAGTTCAGTGTACCCAAGGGAGATTATAAAGAGCGCTATCAAACATAATGCCGTCTCCCTTATCTTTGTCCACAATCACCCATCAGGCAGTCCGGAGCCTTCCACGAGCGATAAAGAGATTACTAAGGAGTTGATCGCAGCCTCAAATACTATGCACATTAAGGTATTAGATCACATCATCATAGGCGACAACAAATATTTCAGCTTTGCAGACGAGGGGCTGATTCCTGCCCGTCCGCAGGCGGGGAGGAATATAATCTAGAGTTTATGAGCACTAAGGGAGGAACGAACTGATGAGCAAATTGAGCAAAGAGGAAATCGAGTTTATTACCAAATGCCTAAAATAAATAGGCATGATAAAAGTTTTTTAAATCTACTCCTTCAATTTCCAATCGCTTTAATCCACCTTCAAATAATCAGGGAAAAAAGTGCATTCAAAAATAGAAGAGATTCCTGATATCGTTCTTATGATTTCAGAAAGGCTTATTAAGAGAGGCTATCAGGCATTTATTGTGGGAGGGGCAATAAGGGATTCTGTGCTTGCGCTCCAGGCAAAAGATTGGGATGTGGCAACCGATGCAACACCGGATACTATCCATGATCTTTTTCCTGAAATGACAAGCTTTAATCTAAAGCATGGCACTGTTACCCTGGTATCTGAAGGAAGGCACTTCGAGGTAACCACCTTTAGAGGTACAGGTGGATTTTCCTCAAGCATTGAAGAGGATCTTGCACATAGGGATTGTGCCTTTAATGCTATGGCCTATGATATTACCAACAAAAAAATTATAGATCCCTTTGGAGGCCAACGAGATATAGAAAGGAAGCTTGTTAGGGCAGTCCTTAATCCGGCTGAACGTTTTCAGGAGGACCCTTTAAGAATGATGAGGGTTATCAGGTTCGCTGTAGAGCTTGGATGCACCATTGAACCTGAAACATTCATGGCAATACAACCTATGGCAGAAGCTATTGATAGCGTAGCTAAAGAACGGGTACGGGATGAGCTTCTGAAGATTTTAATGGTTAAAAAACCTTCAGCGGGGTTTAACCTGATGAGAAAGTCAGACCTTCTCAAGGGAATTTTGCCAGAACTTGTTGAAGGTTATAGAAAACGGCAAAACAATTATCACAAATATACTATCTACCGGCACATTATGGAGACAGTTGACTCTATTGAAGGTGATCCTGTTTTGCGACTCTCTGCCCTGTTTCACGATATTGCCAAGCCACGGGCAAGGGAAAAGATTAACGGGAGATGGAGATTTTTTGATCATGCTTCAGCCAGTGCAGAGCTTACAAAAGAGATTATGATGAGGCTAAAGTTTAGCAATGAGAGGATTACTCGAGTGACACACCTGATTGCCCATCATATGTTTGACTACAAACAAGAGTTGAGCGATAAGGCGGTGAGGCGTTTTATCAAGCGGATAGGGGCAGATAATGTTGATGACCTTATAGCCCTTAGAAAGGCAG
>JGI10211J14876_10000624_pt1 | contig 15193 bp, 14 predicted proteins | sample Etolagsediment_FD_14876 | JGI IMG/M metagenome (IMG submission 14876)
TATATCAGCATATGTCATAGCAACCATACACATATCTAATTCTTCAACATCAATGTATTCAATTATTGGTTTATTTACATTAATAACTGAAACAGTGTCAACATCATTTTCTTTTTGTGCTGATTTAGTAGATGTTTTTGAATCAACAGCACTAATAATTAAATTATCCCAATTAAGTCGTTTAGTAATATCATCTGGTAATTTACCATTATCTCTCTCAAAAACATAAGTTTCAATAACATCACGAATATTTGAGTCCATAATAGAAACTTTAGAATTCACATTATCAGTATTAGTAGTTTTAGCGTTATTTTCAGTATTAGCATTATTAACAATATAATATGGTCTTGCTAAACGCCCACCTTCAGTATTGATATGAACTTCATTTTTGTCAATATTAAATACAACTGATGTGTAAATATTGAGAATAGCATTTCTTCTTAAATTACGCATTTTAGAAACATAATTAACTGGTTTTTGATGAATACCTACAAAATCACCATTGACAAATACTTTAGTAGCACCTGTTAATTGATAACTTTCAATATTTTCTAAAAGTTTAACACCCATTTCTTCTAATGTAGAATAAATCACATTCGGATCAGTGCTTTCAGTACAATATGCTAATAAAGCAAAATTCTTGACAATACCAATAGAACCACCTTCTGGGCTCTCCATTGGATCAATAACACCCCATTGAGTATTATGAAGTTTATGAGGCTCAACTGAACCACCATCACGACTAATTGGAGCATTTAATCTTCTAAGATGAGAAAGTGTATCCATTGGAGAAATACTTCTTAATACTTGAGCAATACCTTTTTTACCAACAACACTAGGGTCACTTTTAGAACCCCAATTACCAGTTGCTAAAGCATATCTAAGTGCTCTTTCAATATCACTAGAATTAAATCTTTTAATAATTTCGTGAGATATTTCATCATAATTTTTTTGTTGAATTTTTTGTATTTGCTCTAATTTCTTCTCAATTGTCTTTTTTAATTCATAAATCATACGTTTTAAATTAGGTCTAAAGAGAGTAGATAATAAATCATCACAATTAGTAACACGTTTATTAATAAAACTATCTCTATCATCATACACATCCCTTCTATTTTCTTCTGGTGTAAAATGAACTTTACTAATTCTCTCAATCATATAACCAATAAAATACATTTTTTTTTTGATACTGTCGCCTAAATGTGGTAATAGATTTTCTTTGAGGATATTTAGAACATAAACAATTTTCTTTTCTTCAGACATAAAATCAGCACCTCTAATTTTAAATGATACGTGATTAGATAAATATTGAAGTGCTACTAATTGAGATTGAACAGAAGAACCTTCTTCAATTGATGGTCGTAAGAAATTTAACATTTTAATTACCTTTTCAGTATTCATATTTTTATTTATATCAATATTTTTATAATCATTTAAATTCGTTTTAAAATCTTCGGATTCAATTTCTCTAAAAACATCTAAATCATCTAAATCATAAATAATATGTTTAAGAATATCTTTGTCAGAATTAATACCTAATGCTCTAAATAAAATGAATAATGGAATATCAATGTTAAAACATTTAGGAATACTAACATAAATAGGTCCACTTTCACCAGTTTTAGTATTAGAAATCAATTTAACTTGACATTTTCTTCTAATAAATGAATCTTTTTGAGATACAGAATTAATATAAGCAATCTGAGAATATGAAATATTAGCAGTTTTCTTAATTGGAAATATGAATACTCTATTTTCACAAATACGCTCCTGATATAATAATACTTTTTCACTACCAGATACAATAAAATAACCACCATAATCATTATTAGATTCACCCATTTCACGAAGAGTAGTAGGAGTTTTATCAGAGAGAATACAATATTTTGATTGTAACATAATTGGTATTTTACCCAAATTAACTTTTTTAATGCCATTTATCTTTTGAACATATTCTTTACCACCAGCAAAATCATAATTTATAATTTCGTGCGAAATATCACAAAATAATGGAGAAGAATATGTTAAATTTCTAAGACGAGCATCTTTTGGATATAAAGGTTTTCTTAAATGGTCACTACCAACAATTACAGGTTTACTAATATAAATATTTTCAATTTTCATATTGTAAACAGTCGAAAACTTATTATATTTTTTATCATAGTTTAATTTAATATTTATATTACCAATATTTTCTATTATTTTAGGGATACTTTTTTCAATAAAATTTTCAAATGAGTTAATTTGATGTTGAACTAATCTTCTTTTATCTTTAAAATATGTTTCTACTAATTTCCAAGAAACTTCTGAGAATAATTTTTCTTCATTAGATATTTCAGAGCTACTAGCACTACTACCATTAGCACTACTACCATTAGCACTACTAAAATTAACATTATCACCATTAATTTTATTATTCTTAGAATCACTCATTTTATTTAATTTACTATATAATATTATTTATATAACTATAATAAAATGATTAAGATATAAATATAGTATATTATATATAATTTATATTTATAATATTACTATTTATATTTTGCTTATATGTAATATCATTTTTATAATGTCAAATAAAAATAATGACAATAATATAAGTAGTGATGATGACATTACAACAACTGATGATGAAACAAATAATGATTTAGATTTAAATAGTAATAAAAATAACAATACTAATAAAAATAATACTAATAAAAATAATACTAATAAAAATAAAAAATCTTCTCCAAGTAAAAAAAAGAAAACTCCAAATAGAAAAAGAAAAAAACCAATACAACGCCGTTCTATAAAAAATAAACGTCCTAGAAAGAAACCTAAAAAATCAAAACAAAAACTAAAAGATGATGAAGATAAGGATAAAAATAATGATCAAGATAATGATCAAGATAATGATCAAGATAATGATCAAGATAATGATTTTTTAAATGATTTATTTAATCCAGATTATTTTGATGATGATGAAGAAGATATATTTAATAATATACCTGATTTAACACCATTGCCACCACCTCCTCCACAAGATGGTACTGATGATAAACCTAGAAAAAAATATAAATTAATTATAAATAATGGTAGACTTATTATACAGAGATTAGGTGATGGTGAAGGTGATGGTGATGATGATAAAAACAAAATGGATACTAGTGAAAAAATAGAAAATCCATTTGATAGAGAAGGTGATTATGATGTTATTATTCATCGTGAAATTAATGGATTAGATGACTTAATTGAGTTAGGAAAAATGTATGACCCTAAATGTAAAAAGAAATATAATTTTGATGTAATGCGTCTTCATTCATTAATTGAGCCATTAACAGAGCTCAAAAAATTAGTAGGTATGAAAAAGGTTAAGCAGAACATAGTTAATCAAATTGTATTTTATTTATTAAAATTAGATAAAAAGAATAAAAATATGATGCATACAGTAATAGAAGGGTCACCGGGGGTTGGTAAAACAACTCTTGGTAAAATACTTGCTAAAATATATTTAAAAATGGGTGTTGTTACTAGAGATTATTTTAAAGTAGTTAAACGTTCAGATTTAATTGCTGAATATGTAGGTCAAACTGCTCCAAAAACACAGAAAGTCATTGATGAAGCAAAAGGTGGTGTATTATTTATTGATGAGGCATATAGTTTAGGTAATCCAGAGAAAAAAGATATATTTTCAAAGGAATGTTTAGATACAATAAATATTAATTTATCAGAAATGAAAGATAATTTTGTGATGATTATTGCTGGATACAAAGATTCATTAAAATCCTCATTTTTCGCCTATAATGATGGTTTAATGAGAAGATTTCCATTTAGATATGCCATTGATGATTATAATGGTGATGAACTATGTGATATATTTAAGAAGATAGTAACAGAGAATGAATGGGAAATATTACCAAAAGCATTACCAAAAGGTTTTTTTAAAGAAAATAAATCTTATTTTAAATTCAATGGTGGTGATATTGAGTCGTTTTTTCAATCTTGTAAAATAGCACATGCTCGTCGTGTATTTTGTTGTCCAATAAATGAACGTAGAAAATTGACAAATAAAGACATTACTAAAGGACTAGAATTATTTTTATTGAATCCAGAAGTTAAAGAGAGAAAAGAGAAGAATGATACATTAAAATATATGTTTTACACATAAATTAGAAATATTATTTTTATAAAAAGCCATTAGTGGCTTTTTATAAAAATAATATTTCTAATTTATAATTATTTAATAAGTTTTAATTTTTGAACAACAACACCAGTATGTTTATTCTTAGCAACCATACTACCATTATTATCAAATTTAGAAATATAGACTTTTCTAAATTTTGTAGGATTTTTCTTTGCTAATTTAATCATAGCATCAGCACAGAAAGTGCAACAAGTATATAATTGGTATTTTTTACCTTTATACACTAATACTGATTTTTCATTAGTTGCTCTATAACGACCTTTTCCATCTGGAGCATTATGAGGACAACAAGAAGTCCAACCTTTTTTACTACAAGGTTCATTTCTAGTATTAATTATTTTCTTAGGAACATAACATTCATCATACGCGTAATCAGCATATTCAGCATCAATTAGCTTTTTGTATTTTTTGTTATTTGCCTTTTTAAGTTTATACATAATACTATGTAATTTATTATGAGGGATAATTTCACCTCTAATCATACGAGGATATAAATCATCTTTCTTAACATCTTTAATGGTTAATTTACCATTTGCCACTAACATACCTAAATAAATAGTAGCATAATTTGCTCCAATACCACCACAACGAGCAGTTAATAGTTTTTTCAAACCATCATAATTGAGAGAACCACTAATTTTTAATACATCAAGTAATTTATCTTTTGGGACAAAGAATTTGACACTGCTATAAAAATAGTCGTGATGAGGACGAGGGACACAATGTTTAACATCTTCATCACGTAGAATGTGTTCACTAAATAAACCTCTTGTTTTCCATATAGCAATACCACCACGTTTTTTGGAGAGAGCAGTTGGTTTACCGAATAATTCTACACATCTTTTGTAATAATCACGCGGGCGTTTATGATACCAATTCAATGACATATTTAGTTTGATTATAATATATTATAAGAATATATAATAACATAATTATTAATATATCCAATAATTAATATATCCAATAATTATTAATATTCAATAACTAATAATTAATCAATATATTAAATAACTAAATGGGTAATAAAGTATTTGATCAATATAGTTTTTTACACTTATGTGTAGGTGGTGTATTATTTTACTGGAATATACCATTTATACCAGCTATAATATTACATATATTATTTGAATATTTAGAAAATACAAAACTAGGAATAAAATTTATAAATAAATACTTTACCAGTAAGGGGTTATTCAGATGGCCAGGTGGTAAATATAAAGCAGATACATTAATAAATAATATTGGTGATACAATCTTTTTCGCACTAGGATGGTTTATAGCATATTATATAAATGAATTAGGTAATGAATATGGATGGTACAATAATTAAATAAAATTAAAATAAAAAATCCCACGATGGGGATTTTTTTTTTAATTTTATTTAATTATTATTTTATTTTAAACCTATCTCTTTTTTGTAATTGTCTTCTTTTTTGTAGCATTTGTTGTCTCTTTTTTTGTAAATAGTTTGGAGAAAGTAATTTATATTCGTCATTGTCATAATTATTTGTTTTTTCACCAGCTCTTCTATTAATATATGTTTTTAATTTGTATGTATATAAATAAATATCATAATCTATATTATTTTTTTTAAATACATCTAAAATATTAGAGTTAATTGACGAGATTGTGTATTTTAAACTACGTGTTAATCCAAAAAATAATAAAGCAACCTTCATTATAATATAAGTTATAATTGTATAATTATACTATTATTATATAATATAATTATACAATTCTATTTTAATACATTATAATTTATATTTTTACTTATATATTATGGATTTAATAATAGCTATCAATACTTGTAAAAATTATTATAAAAATATAAAAAATTTAATTGTTCAATTGAAAAATTCTAATTTTCCAAATGAAAATATATTAATTATATCAGGACAAGAAGAAAAAAATGAAATAATATATGACAATGAAATTAAAATTGTAAAAGTTGTATACTCTGGGCTACATTTAACAAGTGCAATATATATTAATGAAAATATAGAATCATTTAAACATATTAATTATTGGGTATTATTACCTGATACAATTAAATTTGGTGTAAATTTTTTTAAAAAAATTGAATACTATTATAATAATTTATTAAAAAATAATTCTATTTATAGCTTAGGGTTTATTAATCCAAGAATTCGCCCTTCTATGGATATGGGTATTTTACATACAAATCAAATAATAAACTTAACAGATTATTTAAGTAAAATAAAAACATATGATGTTAAAATGGATAATTTAATAAAATTAAAAAAAAAATTAATCTATAATGAAAATTTAATATTAGGATGTGGACCAATTAATATAAAAAATTCTACTAAAACGAGTACTAAAAAATTAAATAATAAATTTATCAAATATATAACAAATAATAGATATCATATAAAAGAAAAAATAATAAATAATGGTAAAATAAATGAAGTATATTTTGTTTTATTAGATTTATATAAATATCAGAGAAATTTTAGAGGACCTACTCACAAATTAGTTATGGAATTATAAGGATTCGTTATGAATATATAATTATAATCATATATAAAAATATATAATCTATAAATTTAGATGAATATGAATCTACTTATTACTGGTGGTTGTGGCTTTATTGGCTCAAATTTCATTAATTATATTTGTAAAAAAGAGCCGACTTACAGTATAGTAAATATTGATGCTATGTATTATTGTGCATCATTGGACAACATAGATAGTAAAATTAGAGAATCATCTCAATACAAATTCATAAAAGGTAATATTAACGATTTTAATTTAATAAAATATATTTTGGAAACGGAGAAGATAACACATATTGTTCATTTCGCCGCACAATCTCACGTAGATAATTCATTTGAAAATTCATTACAATACACTTTTGATAACGTAAAAGGGACACATACACTTTTAGAAGCAGTGCGACAAGTTAATAAAGATATATTATTTTTACATTTCAGCACTGATGAAGTGTATGGTGAATCCAAAATAAATGAGGATGCTAAAACTGAAACCTCACTATTATCGCCTACAAATCCTTACGCAGCGAGTAAAGCGGCAGCAGAAATGTATGTAAATGCTTATAATCACTCATATGGACTTAAAACAATTATTTCTCGTGGTAATAATGTATATGGACCAAATCAGTATCCAGAGAAGTTAATACCAAAATTCATTAAACTACTAAAAGAAAATAAAAAATGTACTATTCACGGAGATGGCTCATCATTGCGGTCTTTTATTCACGTATATGACGTATCTACTGCTGTAGAAACAATATTAAATCACGGTATTGTTGGTGAAGTGTATAATATTGGTAGTGAAGAGGAGAATGAAAAGTCAGTAATAGATGTAACAAAAATATTAATTGAACAAATACATAATACAACTGATTATAACCAGTTTATAGAATATGTAGAGGATAGACCATTTAATGACCAACGCTACTTTATAAATAGTAATAAATTACAAAAATTAGGTTGGAAACAAAAGAAGAAGTTTGGTGATGAGATTGGTAAGTTAATTAATTAGATATGGTTTATATAATACATTTTAAGTATATTTATATTATATAATATATAAATTATCATATAATATAAATAATCAGATAATATAATCAGATAATATGAATTATAAACAATTAATAGAAACACAGGGATATTTCATTTTAAAGAATGTATTTTCTCCAGAAGAAATTACTAATTTTAAAACAGAAATATTAAAATATGTTAAAACAAATAAAACAATAAAAAATGCTAGTGGTATAACTATTCCAGATTTTATTAAATATCCCTCACTTTCACAAGTTAGTTCAATAAAAGATAATGAAAAAATAAATAATGTATTAAAAGATATATTTGATAATAATTATAGATTTTGTGGTCATAATGATATTGGAGTAAATCGTGTAGTTGGATGGCATAAAGATAAATTAAATGGACTATATGCTAAATATGAAACAGTTAATATATGGGGTGAGCATAAAGGAGAAAAACACGAAATAGTTAAAGTATTAACCTATTTAGAAGACCATTCAAAGGATAATGATGGATTAAAGATAGTTCCTCGTAGTCATTTAAATCGTAAAATAAATCCAAAAGGGTGGATACAATTAAAACCACAACTTGGAAATGTAATTATTTTTGACCAAAGAATTACACATAGAGGAATGGTTAAACAAGTAAAAACACCGAGAATATTAGTATCATTTGGATTTGGTAAAAATAATATATTTACTGATAATTTTGAAAAAGGAACTGTTATACGTCAAAATAAGCAAAATAATATAATAAAATAATGTATAAAAAGATATATAAAAGATATAACTGAAAAATAAGTAATTTATTTTTATTATGGTTAAAGTAGCACATATATATGCATCGAATGCTAAATCTAATAGTGGTGATTTTATGATAGGTATAGCATATAAAAAATATTTTGAAGAAGTAATATTAGATGGAAAAAAATGTTCTTTTATAAATTTAGATTGTCGTAATAAAAATACTTTCAATGATAAAAACATACAAAAATTAAATAATTTTGATTATATATTAGTTGGTGGTGGTGGTTTAATATTACCAGATTCAGCACCAAATAACATATCTTGTTGGCAATGGAATATTAGTAAAAATTGTATTAATAAAATTACTAAACCAATATATGTATTATCAATTGGATATAATTTATTTTTTAATCAAAATATGAATATGACATCCAGAGCAAATAATACTGAAAATAAGAATAGAATGAATATTTTTAAAGATAATATTATCACACTTATAAAAAAAACAAAAATATTTTCAATGCGTCATAACAAAGATGTGGATAGTGTATTAAAAATCATAGGTGACGAATATAAAAATAGTATATCTTATGAAAAATGTGCTACAGTATGGTATGTAAATAAATATTGGAAACCAAAATTTATTAAACTACTTCAAAAATTTATAGCAATAGAGATTAAAGATGACAGAGAATGGAGAAGATACTATAAAATTGGTAAAAAAAGATATTATAATGAACTAAAAAAAGTTGTATTATATTTAATTAAAAATAATAGAAAAGTTTTGTATTTATCCCATGATGGTAGTAAAAATTTTTATAGATATTTAAGACAAAATAAAATAGTAATACCACTATTAGATAATAGTTGTGCTAATGAAGGAAAAATATTACAAAATTATAGTAAAATACATACTATATTATGTAGTGCTGGTCATAGCCAAATGATAAGTAATGGATGTGGTATTAAAACAATAAGTTTAGTTTCACATCCAAAAATAAGAAATTATTGTGACGACATAAGTGATAATAATTTTGTTGAAATTAATAAATTAACAAATGATGGGGAAGTATATAATAAAATTGTAGAGTTGTTATAATAAATTATTTTTGACCATCTATATATAATGATCTATATGTTTCGTTCGCTTCAGAAAATTCTATATTTTCAAATGAAAAAAATGAACATTTACTGTTATTAAAAGATGATTTAAATACATTTTTTTTATCAAATCCAGCTCTGATAAAATCTTTAATCATTGTTTCTTCATCCCAAGCATTTTGATGAGCTAATTGATTTTTTTTAAGCATTTTTTGCATTGTTTTTGATAAAAAATCTTCTTTTAAACATTCAAATAACGTATAATCTGGATTTCTCTGTTTTCTTCTTTTAAATAATTTAAAATCTTTATTATTATTTAAATATTCTATCATTGATATTCTTGGATTTGGAGTAATTACTCTTAACCACCCACCTTTTTTTAATACACGATAACATTCTTTAAATAGTAAAGGTTTTACATAAATAGATATATGTTCAAAAACATGTGATGCATATATACATTCAATTGAATTTGTTTTAAATGGTAGTTTTTCAAAATCATCAAAATTTAAAACGTAATCACCACGTTTTTCATCAATATCAATAGTATACCAATTATCTTTTTTATATTTTTTTCTATCCCAATTTTGACCAGGTCCTATATGTATTTTCATATTATATATTAATAAATTATTATATTAATATAAATATATATTAATAAATTGTTATATAAATATACAAATATAATAATTAAAATGTTTAATATAAATGATCAATTAAATAAAACATATAATCCACATTTATATGTTACAAAAAAAAATGGTTCAATAGCAATACATAATATTGTTTTAAATTTAATAAATCAATATATTAAAAAAAATAATATAAAAAAAATAAATTTATTAGATATTGGTGGTGGTAAAGGATGGGGTGAAATTTTATATAAAAATAAATATATAAATTATTACTGTTTAGATTTAAAAGAAACAAAAAGAGATAATAATATTAATTATATAAAAGGTGATATAACTGATAAAAATTTATTTTTAGATATGAAATATGATATTATATTTTCAAAAGATACATATGAACATATTTTAAATCCATGGGATTCTACAGAAAATTTAGTAAAATTATTAAAAAATAATGGATTAATATTATTTTTTGTTCCATTTTCATGGAGATATCATGCATCACCATATGATACATATAGATATACACATACAGGATTACAATATATAATTGAAAGATTAGGAAAAATAAAGAAAATAAATTCAGGTTATATTAAATTTGGAAATATTAATGGATTTTGGAAAAATAAAAAAGATCATACTATAGATAAAAAACCTCATCTAAATTGTTTAGAATCATTTTATATAGGTATTAAAGATGAAAACCATGTTTTTAATAAACAAGATTTAGATTGTGACTTTTCATGGAAACATGAAACATAATATATAAATTAATATTTAATTAATATTTAATTAAATATTAATTATTTTACTTTTTTCTTAAACTCTTCTTTTTCGCATTTTCACCCTCAAATTGTCTTCTTGGACCAACATCATATTGAGTAGCTTTTTCAATATCACGAATACCTTTAACAAGTTTAATCAATCCACTTGGTTCAATACTACTTGATTGGTCACTGCCCCACATATTTCTATCTAATGTAACATGACGTTCAACCCAAGTTGCACCCATTGCTACTGATGCAAATGTTGTAACTAAACCATATTCGTGCCCACTATATCCAATTTCCGCATTTTTACCGTATTTATCTTTAAGATAATGAATATATTTTAGATTTAAATCTTCAACAGGACAAGGATATGTAGAATTCGTGTGCATTATAACATCAGGTTTAGATGCTTCTACTGCTAATTTAATTTCTTCTTCTGTACTCATACCAGTGCTAATAATAACTACATCAAATAATTCTCTTGTTACTTCACATAATTTATAATCAGTAATAGAAGCACTACCTAATTTAGCAATTCTAGTATATTTAGACATTAATTTAGCACTATCAATGTCCCATACACTGGCAAAGAATTCAATACCAATGTCCTTACTATAATCACATAATTCTTTAATTTGTTCTTCTGAAAACTCCATTCGATATTTATATTCTAAATAACTCATTTCACCCCAAGGTGTTTGACGACGGACACTTTTTTGATGCTCTGGAACACATACATCTGGATTTCTTTTTTGGATTTTTACGTAATCTGCTCCAGCGACTTTAGAAAGCATAATTAATTGCTTACATAATTCCATAGAGCCATTGTGATTAATACCTACTTCTGAAATAACTTTAACTTTACTCATTTTATTTTTATAATTTTTATATTTTTATATTTTTATCTATGATATAAATTATTATATAAAAATTATTTATTAAATTATACTTATATTAATATAAATTATAAACATAAATTAAATAATATTTTTAATAATGATTGAATTAAAAAGTTTTAAAGACATTCATAAAAATGAAGATATTTATGTTTTAGCATCTGGTAAAAGTGTTGATTTTATAAGTAATGATTTTTTTAATAATAAAATTGTTATAGGTATTAATCAAGCATATAAAAAAGTAAAATGTAAATATCTTTTAAGAAAAGAATATAAATTACTAAATCATGTAATTAAATTAAATCCAGAATCAATACATTTTATAAGTGCTGGAAATTATGGTGAAAATAATAATACAAATTTAAATTATGTTATTAAAAATAAATTAAAAAATGTTGTCGTATATCGCCATAATCCTAATAATCATAAAATGCCTAATATATTACCTAAACCTAATAAATTGGTTGTTTCTTATTCTACAATAACAACTGGTATTCATTTGGCAGCATATATGGGTGCTAAAAATATTATATTAATTGGACACGATTGTGGTACAATAGATGGTGAATGTAATTTTAAAGACTATCATACAGCACAAACATATAAAATTGCATGGCGTAATGGTAAACAAGATTATGTAAATTGGTTAAAAAAAATAGAAAATCAAACTATAAAATTAAAATCATTATTAAAAAAAGAATACAATTGTAATATCTATTCATTAAATCCATTTATAAATTTTAATTTAGAAGGGCATAAATATAAAAAATAGTATATTATATATTATATAATTAAAGATACATTTTATATAAAAATGAAAGTATTACTACTTGGTCATAAAGGATGGATTGGCTCTATGATGGCATCCCTCTTAACTGAAAGAAAAATAAATTTCATTACTACATCTATTCGCCCTAATAATAAAACAGAATTTGAAAAGTATTTAGTTGAAGAGAAACCAACACACATTATGAGTTTTATTGGAAGAACACACGGCTCTATAAATGGTAAAAAATACACTACAATTGATTATCTTGAACAAAAAGGTAAAATAACAGAAAATGTTAGAGATAATTTATTTTCTCCCCTAGTATTAGCACTTCTTTGTAAAAAATATAATATTCATTACACTTACCTTGGAACTGGTTGTATATTTAAATTTGATGAAGAGCATCCATTTGGTAAAGAAGAGAATGGATTCACAGAAGAGTCAACACCCAATTTTTTTGGCTCAAGTTATTCAGTTGTAAAAGGATATACAGATGAATTAATGCATTTATTTGATGATACTGTCCTTAATCTTCGTATTAGAATGCCTATTACATCTAAACACGAACCACGTAATTTTATAACAAAAATAACAACATATGAGTATATCTGCTCTGTCCCAAATTCTATGACTGTCCTAGAAGAATTACTTCCATATGTAATTGATATGGCACAAAAGAATACAACTGGAACAATTAATTTAACTAATCCAGGTCTAATTTCACATAATGATATTTTAGAAATGTATAAACAGTATATTGATAAAGATTTTACTTGGAAGAATTTCAGTCAAGAAGAGCAATTAAAAATATTAGACGCAGATAGGTCAAATAATTATTTAGATACAACAAAATTAGAGACATTGTATCCAGATATAAAAAATATTAAAGATAGTGTTAAAGATGTATTCATCAATTGGAAACATCAATAATTAATTATAAAATTAATTATATTCATAATCATAAATTAAAAATAATAAAATATAAATTATCCCCAGAGGAATAATTTATATTTTATTATTTTTAATTTATAAACATTTCATAGTCAGTAAATACTTTCTATAAGGGTATAATTTCTTATATGTTTTAGAAATAGTGACCTCTGATATATTAGAACGCATTGACAATATTTTTTTAGTAATTGGTAATTTCAGCATTGTAATAAGCATAAAAATAGAACTAACTGCAATTGATGGTGGTATATTATCATTTACAATACCCATTCTATCAGCAACACTAGCAATATTAATAATAATATGACGAAATCTATCAGCAATATCAAGTATTTTACATAATGAATTAATGCACTCAATATAAGTAATTGGTTTTATCTTTATTAGATAATCACGATTACGATGAAACATAATTTCATTATATTGCTTACAGCCAGTAGTCATTTGAGTAATACTAATATTAAATAGTTTTGCTAATTCTTTAGTAGTTTTAGGAATACCTTTCTCTTTACAAGAATAATATACACAAGACGCAATAAGAGCATATTTAGGTTTTTCTCGTTTTAATATTTTTTCATCTTTTAATACTTTAAACATTAATTTAGCTCTATCACGAATTATAGTAGGTAGATTATTTTCATTACATTTTCTATCAATAATTCTAAAGATATCTAATAATGATTTCTCACTATATGGCATATTATACCAATCTTGCATTCTGGCCAAATAACTTTTATAATAACCATTTCTACCACGACCAGATGATAACATTGTTGTTGCACGTGATGATTGTGGTAATAATGGATTTACAGACCCATAACGCATTGATGACATACTTACAGTAGTAGAAGATGAAAAGTAATCATTACATTCACCACTATTACTAATTAATTGAGTATTAATATATCCACACTCTACGCAAACATATTTTAAATCGTCTTTAATCATAGTTTCCAATTTACATAAATTACAAATTGATTTGTTAATATAAAGACTTTTATCTATTTTATTACTATTACAGTAATTAATATCACGACGACTAAGACGCTCATTCTCTTTAATAATATCATTTCTAGAAATTTTATTATTATTTACTTTATCAATACTAATATCAATACTATTCATATTAGAGTATTTATAATTAGAATCAATTACTTCAGCGATAACATTATATTCTCTATTTTTGCTTATTCTATCAGATATAGATACTATATCTTCTTTTTTATTTAGTGTTTCATTTGTTACTTGTTTAATTTGATTTAATTTATTAGCTAAGTCTTCTTCATTTACATTTAGATTTGTTTTAGTTATTTTGTTTGTTTTATTTAATGAATTGTAATTATGATTATTATGGTAAGAAGTTTCAATATTAGATGTAACACTAATTTCCCTATCCTCTAATATTGAAAAATTAGAGCGAATATTATTATAAATATTCCATAAATTACTACTATCTTCACCAGAAGACAATAGAATATTATTAATTGATAACATTTGTATTTTGTTAATTATATTGTGATTTTATTTAATGAATAATTAATTAATAAATTAAATAAACTCCACAATATAAATATAGTAATATATTAATTTATCTTTATATACATATAATATT
>JGI10211J14876_10000626_pt1 | contig 15190 bp, 18 predicted proteins | sample Etolagsediment_FD_14876 | JGI IMG/M metagenome (IMG submission 14876)
GTAAAAAATGTTGCATTATCTCGAATGGAAATAGAAGAATGTAAAATTGAAAAAGATGATAACAAAAGATACTTTATATCTCCATTCATATATGACATTTTAGAACCTATAAAAAGTCGTCTATGGGGAATGAATACTATAGACAAATCTTTGTATATATTAGATCATATATTTAACATATTACATTATCAGGGAGCTGAGAAATTTATAGAATATATAAAACATTTTAACTATTCAGCATTTAATGATGCCATTGAAGAGGTAATAATAACATTTTTTGATAATAAAATTAATAAAAATAAAAAAATTATTGAAGAATTTGCTGTTATAACAGATGATATTGAAATATATGAGAAAATCGTGGAATATATATATAAAATAATGATTATAGATATTGAACAATTAGAGAATGTACTTGAATTAGATATTAATTGGATAAATATATTCTATGAACTTATTAAGATATTGGAAGATAAGAAGAAAGAAGAACTTGCTAAAATAATTAAACGTCTATCTAAAAAATTGCCAAAAAAGGAACAAGATAAGATAAAAGAATCTTTAAGAAGTAAATATATGAGAAAATTGACCCCACAAACCGAAGAAGAATTGAAAGAATTAAAAGAATCATTTAAAGAAATAGAAGATTTATCTAATAAAAAGTCAGAGATATTAAATTACTATAAAATCTTGTTAATTAAATTTATTTATGATTATAGAAAAAAATAGTAAAATTAAATAATAAAATTAAAAATATTCGTGTGACATGAATGCGGGAAGTTTGTGTTGAAAATAATGAGTAAAATGAGTAAAAAGAGTAAATATAGTAATGAATAGAATAAATTATTAGGTTAGTGAATGCCCCTCTTCTTTCCAAAGACGATAAACCCAACCCATAAACAATTCCATGAATTTAGAAAAGTCATGAGTATCTGGAAACCCAAGTATCTGTGGATCACGCCAAATTCTATGGAATATATATTCTACCTCGTCATTACCTGTTTTTAACTCAAACTTTTTAATATTCCCTTGTAATATTTCACTTTTTATTAATTCAGCATATTTAGCATTTATTTTTGTATTTATAAAGACAATAAAATTATCAAAATCTCTCTCATTAATTTTATAATCCAAATCACACCAAATCTCTTTAGTATATATTGCATCAATAATCATTACGTATATTTCATTCCTAAAAACTGAGTCTGGCAAATTTTTTCCAGCATTATTGTGAAATGGTCTTACAAATGAATAGTTACTATCATTATAATATGCAAATCCTTTAGTAGTATTTCCAGGACCTATAATTTTTACAATTTCTGTTCCCATAATATTCATCCAAATTTTTTTGATTATATAAATAACTTTTTTTAATTATATAAATATAACTAAAAATTTTTAAATAATATTATTGAATTCGTCTTTATGGATAGCTCCACAATTAGCACAAGTGAAAGCGTCCTTTTCTAATTCAGGAATATATTTCTTTAAAAATATTTTCTTTTCACAAACAGGACATTTATCTATCAATCTATTATGTATATTATCTATTTTGAAATTTATAAAAATATATATTACCCAAGATAAAGACATTAATAATAATATTAAAGATATAATTTTATGGTAAGATATTAAAAAACCTATTAATAATAATATAACTCCAAATAATATTTCCCAAAGAATGTGCGGAAATAAATCTATTACAACTTCTTCATTTTCATTCATTTTTTTACCTCATTAGTTATCAAACATTTTTTTAGATTGATTACATAAAATACTATCATAAACTGAATATCTTTTCTTCTTTAAAGTAATTATGTCTTTCATAAATATATAAATAAAAAGATATTTAAACTATATATTTATAAGTTAATCGTTTTTCTCTTTATCAAACTCTTCAACCATCTCCCTAATCATTATTTGAATTAGAAATAATTAACTCCGTTTTAAATACACTTTTTAAAATCGTTAATATTAGCTTCTACAAATTTTTTACCATTACATAATTGAATTTTCCAATTAATAAGATTCTTTAAATTCCAAAGCCTAAAAACATCCTTTACATATATCTTAAAATCTTCTAATGTTGCTTTATTAATATCTAACCAATGTTCAATAAAAATACCACTTTCCAAATTACCTTCCCTAATTTGTATTTGTGCATATCCTAAATGTTGATGGTAATGACATAATTGACATAAACAAACAATTTTCCATAATTTTTGAATGCCTCTTTTATAATTATACTTCCAAAATTCGTGTGCATGAACTTCTCCATCTTCCATATTACATATAATACATTTATATTTATATTTATTATATACTAATCCTCTTATTATATCCCAATCTGAATTTCTTAATACATTAGCAGCAGTATTATTAAAAGCACTTCTAGGTGTTAAGTTAGCATGTAATTTATATTTCTGTATCTTTTTTTCTAATTTAATACAATTATTAATAAATTCGTTTTTTGATTGTTCCATAATAATAATTCCATAAATTTAAATTAAAAATTATATCCAGGAACATAATGATATGATGATATTTTGCCAAGTGCCTTTCTCAAATTAGCAATAATAGATATATCATCATAATAAAAGAATAATGATATTTTAACATCATTATTTATGGCTATTTTAACAATAAAATTTCTATGTCTGCGTATTAATCCAAAAATAAATTTTGATTCGTCTTTAATAATTTTAAATTGGTGGATAACAGTTGGGATTAAACATTTTTCATTTTGAAATACTATTTCCATATAAAAATAACCATTTTTTTCATAATCATTAATATCTTTTAATTCAATATTTTTCAGAATCCAATCATCCTTTTTATCTCTTATCGCATAATATTCTAACCTATTATAAATTATTGAATAGGAATCAAAAGAGGTCTTAATTTTATTTAATTCATTAATTAATATTATAAATTTAGATAATATTGTATCCATAATAATTCACTTTTTAAAAAATTTTTTTATAATTATAAAATCTTTAGTTGTATTTATATAATTAAAAAAAATATATAAATAAAATATATAAAAATAATTATAGGAGAAATATATATGAAAATAATTAAATTAATTCCTTTGCATATGGCAATATATCAGCAGTATGCTGAACTTGATAGTGATATTGAACATAGAAAAGAAATTAAACAGAATATTGACAAAATGGAAGACTTTTTATCAAAAATAGTAAATTGTTGTGGTGAAACAGGTATTGATTGTTTCCATTCGAAACAATTTATTACGGATGACTCAATGTATAAACTAATGCTATTAATTAAACGAGATGATTTTATTAAGTTGGCTGAATATTTATTAGGAATGGTTGGAGGTACGACATATAATAACATAATCAGAGAAAATAAGGCAGGACGTCTCTTTAATCTTATAGATCTCGACCTTATAGATTTCTGGGAAGAACAGGGCTATGAAACTTTTTATGATTTTGTAAATAGTAAATATTTATAATTCAACTATTTGACCGAAATAGATAATATTTTTATCCCTCTTTTTTATAAGTTTCTATAAAAGTAACTCCATTATTATCTAATTCTTTATACAATAAAATTATATATATAAAAAATGTTAAAATATTATGAATATTAAATATTTAGTAACATTACAACCAAGAATTATTGGACGAGATAAAATATATATTTTTGCTGATACTTTTATTGAAGCACAGAAAAAAGCAATAGAACTAGCTAGGATAGCTAAGAATGCTGTAGTAGTAGATGTACATATTGAGGAAAGTGAATAATTTGTATAAAAAAACTTTTTTTTGTCAAACATATGGAATTGTTGCTAGTGGTAAATCTACATTAACACGATTTATAAAAAAATATAAAAAATTACCAATTCCTAAAGAAAGTGAATGCCAAATATTTTTCCCTGAGTATGTAGACTTCAAAATTGTTGCTACAGATAAATGGCGTGAGGTAATTTATAATATGCCTTTAGCTGATCTATTTATCGGTGATCCAGAAAAGAAGAATAAGCTAGATCCAGAAAAAGAGAAAATAGTTAAAGAAAAGGTTTTTACAAATATAAGGAAAAATTTAGAAATTGGACAAGATACTATCTTAGATATGACATCACTAAAAAAAGAAATAAGGGATGAAGTGTTAGAAATTGTGAATAATGTTAATCGACCAATAATTAAGATTTTATTAGTTATAGAGAATAGTCTTAATGAAGTAATACGGAGAAACGCCCTTAGAAAAGCCAAAGTCCCTGAAAACGTTATAGAAAATATGTATAGAACTAAAAACGATCCTGAGCAACAACCTCATAGAAATAATTGGGATATAATATTTATATTCAATTCAGAAAAAATAGATTTAAGAGAACTCAAACCATTATGTTTCAATTAGGAAGAAATTGATACATCTAATTAATATTTCAGAATGGAAATTAAGTATAATATTTATTCCCTCATAATACTTCTCTTTCTTACAATCATCATCCATATTCCAAATACATCTGGAACAGATATTATTGATGAAAGTATTCTTTAAATTAAGTTTTTCAAGAGCATCAAGATTCATATCATTTCTTCTCTATTTTTTCTAAATAAATATTCTAATTTCTAAATTGTTAAAAAGTATCAAGTTTTTGATCATAACTAGTCAATTTATATCCATCATCAGTTTCTTCAATTATAAATTTAATAGTTAAATCAGTTAAAACTTTTTCTACTTATTCGGAATATGGATAATTATGTGAAAATTCAACTAATTTATACTTATTTATATTTTTATCTTTCAATCTTTGAATATGGTTATGAATTTATTTACTCTTTTCTAGCTCTCTAAAAAAATCTAATAATGCACTCTTCTCGTCGTCAGTCTTTTTATATATATACCGAAACTCAAATTTCTCAAAATAATCATTATCCCAATCAAATAAACAGGAATCTGTTAATTCGTATAAAGGATTAATTTCTAGTATTTTAGGTAATTTATCTATAAAAATAACATCTAAAATACAATTTTCTAATGGAATAATATCTTTAACTTTATTATAATATTCTAAAATGGTATCCTGATAATATTTAAAATTTTCAACTAATTCTTTGAAATATGTTTTATAGTAATATTGACTTATTCCTACAAGTTTCTTATTAATTATAAATAATCTAAATTCTTCAAATTTCTTTATTTCTACCCATTTCCTTAATACTATCCAAACTTGTTCTTTACTAACGAAATTTGCTAAAATATCTTCGACCATTCTTTCACTATCTATAAAATGTCGTAAAATATCTTCAAATGTTTTAACTAATCCTCTACTATGAGAGAAGAAATATGAATCTTTTGGTGATCTACTAGATAACCTAAAAAATGCTTTATTATCAAAATATTTCAAAACAGGAAGTATTTTTTGTTTTAGGTTTATTTCGATTTCTTTTCTATATTTTGTATTTTTGTATTTTTGATCTTTTATAACAAATTCAAATTCTCCATGTGTTATAAGGAATTTACATTCATCATTTGTTATAGGGATAAATTTAGACTCAATAGTTTCATCTTTCAATATTTCATACCAATTTTCCATATATGTTGGGGATGCAACTACAAATATGTCTTCACTTTTTTGCTTTACTTTAGGATGCAAATTTTTTCATTCCTTTAAATCATTTATATATTTAATTTTTTCATTCGGAATATTATTTATTAGAAATCTTTTAGCTTCTTCTATTTTTTTCGCTTTAATATGTATTATAAACTCAAATATTTGACTATTCGAAAAAGATTTAGATTTTATTAACATAACAATTCGTTTTTTTCTTTTCTTTAACTTGAATATTTTATTAAAAGCATTTTCTGAATTATTTTGAGTTCTTTCTATAATTCCAATCTTAAATTTAAATATATTCATATATATATTATTTTTATACAAAAATATATTTAAATTGCATATTTAAAAAATAGAAAAAAGTTATTTATCTAATAACTTTTTTAATCAGATACCATTAAAACTTAATTATTAAAATATTCTAAAAGAAGAAGATAACATATCTATAATATCCATAATAGATTTATTACATCTATCACAAATCTCTTCTTTAATATAAGGAAATGGACAATTATCATGATCTTTACTATTGAATCCGTCACATTTTTTATTAGATAAGGAACATGTTATACAACAACATGGAAATAGTAATATATTCGTTAAAAAAATAGTAAGAAAAAATTTTATCATATTATTAATTTAATTAAAAAAATATATATTTAAAATATATATTAAAAAAAGTATTAATCACCAATAGAATCTTTAATGACCTTACTTTCTTCTAAAACTTGTATTATAATTCTACTCAATCCATGAACATTTTGTAATGATTCCATAATATCCTCTTTTTTTTGCCAACTTGCTAAGTATTCTATGCTGCCTGTTTTTAGTCCAAAATGTTTAGCTACTATATATAAAACAGTTTCAGCTTCTAATTCCATTCTTTCTCTAGAATATTTAGAATTAGGCCTAATAATATTTGTCTTAGTGTCACGAGTAAAATGTAATGTAAAATGTACCCATTCATGAATTTTAGCAAAAAACTGTTCATAAAAAGGTATCTCTTTCTTTATATATATATGCTTTCCTTCGGTCATACCTTTTGCTAAACCGATACGTTCTTCTGATATATAAATTAGTGGGATTTTTTCATTTTCAATAAAATTAGTAAATGTAATATTAAATTCTTCTAATAATCTTAATTGTTCTTTTTCTGGTTTTTGTAGTGGTGTTCCAGATTCCGTAATAATAACTTTTTTACCTTCTATTTGTGATGTTTGGGTAATATCAAAGACATATACAACTCTAAAACCCATTAATTTATAATATACTTTATCTGTTTCTTCATCAACAATTTTCTTTCTATTTGGAGCTAGTATTTGTATTCCTTTCTCGCCCCTATTTACTTGTCGATTATACTTTTTACGCCATGTCTGAAAACCTGCTACGAATTCTGCACCAGAACGTTGAGCATGAATTAATAAACAATTGTAAAAACTATAACTATAAAAACTAGAATATATAGTAAAGAGTTCTTTAAAGTTAATATCTTTTTTTTTCTCAGTAATCTCTCTTTTAAGTTCTTCCATAGTTTCTTTGACTTTAGTTTTATCCATAATAACCCGTTGAATAGGTTTTTGTTGTTTTTGTTGTGCTTCTACAAGAATTTGATTTAATAAATTTAAAGTTTTATATTGCATAATAAGTGATATAAAAAAATATATATTTATATGATTTGTTTAAATATATTTTTTAATATTAAATATTGATAAATATGTTAAATAAAATAATATATATTTGGGGATATGGAAATACTACCCCTTCAGTATTCAGAGAGTTAATAAATGAATGGGTGAATCGTTTAGGAGTCACGCATTTAATAGATGTTAGGAAAAATCCACGTGGTTGGGCATCTTGTTATCATAAATCATCACTTCAGAAAATAACCGAATTAAAATATATTCATATTGAAGAATTGGGTAATCCAGATAAAAGTACCCTAGATAAATATAGTGAATATATGAAAACAGAAAACTTCAAACAAGGTATGAATAAATTATTGAGAATATTTACTAATAATATGACAGGAAATATTATCATATTTTGTTCTGAAAAAGATTATCATAGATGTCATAGACAATTTATTGCAAAAATACTTAGTTCTGACCCATATAATTTTAATGTTAAATACATCTGATGAAATTTATAAATAATAATTTCTCAAAAAAGGTAAAAAATAATGGTAGTTCCCGAATATTTCAAACAAATAAGGAAAAAAGTTAAGGTAATAACAAGGAGACTAGTTGATACTAACGAATATCGAATAAAATCTATTGATGAGATAAGATTTTTGTATAAATTCTTCCATGAATTTATAGCAATACGTGATACTTTAGCTGAGATTACCCAGACAAAATGGGGATATACAATATCATTTGAACTTGATAAGTTGTCAGCTATTCTCTGGAATTATAACGAAAAGATAGAAGCTCTTATGGATCATGAGATGCGACATCCCTATGTTTTTGCTAAGAGGGCTAAATTTATTAAAGTGCCACCTGTGATAATGACGAATTTAAAAGAACAAATATTTGATCCTAAATATTATCATATGATAAGTAGTGGAATAGTAAATTATTCAATGGATATCTTAGTATTTAAACTTACTCCAAGTAAGATATTAAATACTTATATTGATTCTGTAGCTACTCAAGCAATTCTTTTTGATTCATATTTGGCAATTGGTATAGATAAATTGAAAAAAAAGGTAGATGAATTTTTAAGTGGTAAAATTGTGAAATTAGAAACGATTATGTCTTATATTTCAATGTTTCAAATGGCACCATTATATCTTGCCTCTAAATATAAGAGATGTACTAATCATAAATTCGTAGATAAATATATATCAGGTTGGATTGGTGATCAATATGATAGAGATAAATATGTTCAATCAATAACTAATATGTATCAATCTATTTGGGATAATGATTATGTTCCAGATGACTACACAATCTTTATTTCTGATATTAACAAAAAAATAGCCCATCTCAAGAGTATTGCTTCATCTGGAGAAATTGTAATTCAACAATCTTAATCTATATTTTTTAAGAATCTTTTTTCAAACATAATTATTAAATTTGTTAAATCTTCACTATTAATTTCTTTTATTGCTAATTCTATATATTCTTTAAAACTATTTTGTGCTATCTCAATAAATTCATTTTGACTATCTTTAGTATCATTCTTTATTCCTATTGCTATATATATCGCTGAAACTATTAACCCTATATCCATAATTTCATCAGGGGCAAAATTTTTTTGTAAAATTTCTAAAATGTTATTAATGATTTTTTTGTATTTTCCCATATTCATTCATCTATAATAAAAAATAAAAAAAAGGTATTACATTTTTAATTTTATTTTAACTTTTCGTGACGTTTGTGTTAATGTCCAATATATTAATACTGCTGCTACACTACCCGCTAAAACTATTATAATAATAATTGATAATGTCCATATATCGAACTCAAATGGTGGTACTGCTGGTGAAGTCACCTCCGGATTCTCATAACTTCCCGCTACTGGTAATCTAACTGTATCCAATCCATCTGAGAAATAAAAGTAATAAGTATAATTTCCTGCTACATCAATAGTTTCTGCATATCTGTAAATTACTCCATCTGTATAATCATTATCTAATGGATTTTGTTTTGTCATAGTTTTTTGCGTTGCATCAATATATACATAGGTAATTGTTGGTGCACTATTATCTCCATCTGTATATGTTACTCGCCAAATAAATTCTGTCCCTATTATGCCAATAGTTGGGGTAACTGATCCAATGGATAATGTTGGAATAGTATTAACACTCGGTCCAGAATATGTACCTGAACTAGGTAACCTATAAGGAGAATCGATAGGATCAGTAGAATTACACCAGAAAAAGTAGTTGTGTACTGCTCTCGGTAATGTTGTTGTATAATTATAGATAACACCATTTGTATAATCGTTATCACTAGGATCTTCTTTAACCATTGCAAACATATTACCATCAATAGATACATTAATTATATCTGGAGTATCATTATTACCATCAGTATAAGTGACACGATAAGTAAAGTTAGTAACACTCGGATATCCAGAAATAGGATCTACTTCACCACCCGTCAATATTGGTGCTTCTAAATCACTATATGAGAAATTTAGCCAAAATAATATCGGAATTTCAGAAATATTATTAGTTATAAAATTTGCTTTCCATTGAAAATATCGTTGGCCAGAAATATCTAATGTTATATTACTAAATATTTTTGAGCTCCAACCATTCCAAGTAATATTATCTTCAGAATCTCGCCATTGTATTGAAACATTATTATTAGAAGTATTTTCTATACGGGAAATAATATTATCGTATTTTTTAGACTCTCCAAGATCAATTGCTTTAGATTCCCAAGATCCATTATAATATGAACTTCTATATTTTATTGTATCTATATAATATGATTGAACACAAGAAAAGTCGAAATAAATAGCATTAATATAATCTTTATTAGAATAGAAAGTTTCATCATCTCCCTTTAATACATCATCAATATAATAATCTACTGTATGTGATGTATAATTTATAATCATTTCTATAAAATGCCAAGTATTTATAGAATGTATTCCAAAGTTAATAGCACCACCTGAAGTAATACCATAAAAATGCTGACTTATAATTTTTATACCAAAAGCAGGAACACCTGAAGTTAGGGCATATAGATTTACCATATGATTTGTATCATTCATATATAAATAAAAACTTAAATTATCTCCATTAATTCTTTTTTTCTTATCATATGTTCGACGCATTCTTTTAAAGGCACTATTGTTAGTTATATTAACAACCTTTGAACGACCAGCCATTTCTGATGCAACTTCTATACCAGATGGAGAACCATAAAGATACCATCCAGAAGGAGCAGCCCCATTGATATCATCAGTAAAATCAAAAGTAATATTTTCTAGATCTAATCTTAAATTATTATTACTATTATTAATACTAATCATATTAGTATAATTATCGAAATCATTAGTGGTATTCCAGAAGTGGTATGCTTCTCCAGAATCTGTTTCTATTACTGAAATATTATCACAAACTAATTCATTAATAATATTAGGAGTTTTAAAAATAGGCATTAATAATGTACATAATAACAAACATAAAATTTTAATTTCTTTTTTTTTCATTTTGTTTTCATCTATATTATATTTTATTTAATAATATTCTTTTCAAAAAAAATATATAAAGTAATTAATTTATAACAATTTTCCTTTTACAATTTATGCAATAATATATATTATCTTTAAGAGGAATAATTGTTTTTTTACAAAACTTACATTTATTTTGTGAATTATAGTTATTATAATAATTATTCATTGCAAGAATTATAGTAGTAGGGGGGAAGAACTTTTCTATTTTAGATTGTCGTTCACTTTCAGGCATTTTTTTATGTTTTATCTGTCTTGTTTTAGGGGGTCTTGTCTTTTTCTTACTATATTTATATTTAACTCTAAAAAAGTCCCACATATATTGTTGCATATATGTCATGCTATCAGCAAATTCTGGAAAAGCATGAGAATTTTCTTGACGATATTCCAAACTAATTAATAAAGCTACTACAGGTTCATGAGACATTTCGTGAATTATAAAATCATTTAATAAAATGTAAACTAAATTAATTCTATCATTTTTAGAAATATTTTCATCTTTAAAAATAGATAATAATTTTTTATATAATTTGCTAGTTCTATTAAGAGATATTAACCATTTAGAACGGGTATAAAAACCAATGTTAGAGGGATCTGATTCTCTTATATCAAATTTCATTGGATTTATAAATTTATTATTAGCACGTTGTTTAAGAAATTTTTCAATTCTCTCATATGTTATAGTATTCCCTATCATTTTTGTTGGTAAGTATATCTTTGTCGTCTCATAACTTATCCCCTCTTTCGTTAAATGAAATGAATGATTGGTACTAATGCTTTGAACTGCTTGAATTAAATATTTTAGAATATTTTTGCCAAGTGGAAGAATTAATTTTTCCATAAAAAGAATTTCATTAGGATCTTTTTCTCTAATTTCTTCTCTTCTTTTCTCAGTAATTGTTGTAGATGGTGGAGTATATTGGATTTCTAAAGGCATAAATTCGTGGGAAGGTATTGAGTCAATAATTGGTCTACGACTAATTATTAACACAGAAATGTTCTTCTTCTTAAAACTCTTTTTATAATCATTAAAAATCATTCCAAATAACATAACATCATAGTTATTATAATTATCTTTTTCTAATTTTAAGACTTTTGCGTGAATAGTAGCTTTGGGGTTAGTATAATCTTCATGTAATCTACCCAATAGAAGTCGGTCCTGCTGAGTAGTAGTATTTGTTATAATAATTATATAGTCTCCTTTATTCATATTATATAAATCAGCAATACTGTATAAATAGTTATTAACATCTGGAAAAAGTTTAGCTTGAAACCAATTTTCAATAGAAATATTCTTCTTTTTTATGTTCAAAAATAATTTATATCTATCAGAAAAAGTAGCATAAAAGTTATAAACATAACTCTCTTTATTATACACTAGAAATAATAAATTAATTTGCTCTGTTGCTAAATTATGCATATAATTATTATTAATTGTATTAATTAAATTAGTGAGGATTTTTTTAAGGTGAAAATATCTGAAATCATTTAATATTCCGTCTCTTCCCATATTAACAGCTATCCAATTACAATTAATAAGAATATTATAATTAACATTTCTATATTCTGCCCCCATTGATATTTGTTGTGTGAAAAAAACATCATCTGCTTCTTCATCTGCGGTTAGTTGTGTAAAATCATCACTTAATCGGTATCCTGGTTTCTCGCTATCTCGGTAACTCATTAAATTGATGGGCGATACAGGAATTCCGTTTTGTAATAAAGAAATCTTTCCCGTTTCTGCGTCGTACTTATTATCAGACTCACCTGGTACTACATAGGCTTCGAATCTAAATTTTGCTTCTATTTCTTTTGTAATAAAATCATCATTTTTTAATATTCCTTGCCTTTCTTTTTCTTTGAAAATTGTTTGTGTTAATCCCTCTTTTTCAGGATTCATAACTCTAACTTCGACTGGATATATAGGTGTTAATGACAAATATTTCCCCCGTTTTTTATATTGCTTAAAAGTATCATTCATAGATATATCCCTAATTTTATCTAACCAAGTTAAAGTAACTTTTCGTGGTTTCCCCGTAATTCTTTTAATTTCATCTGAAAAACCAGTAATTCGTTCAAACCCCGTATATTGCATAATTGTTTTAATAACTTTTTCTGTATGACTAAAGATTTCTTTGAATCGTGAATATGGATCATATCCAAATAATATAGTTCCAGAAGTATTATAAATTGATTCTTTCTTTTCGTTATAAATTTTTTCTAAAAAATGTTCAAATAAATGTATTAGAATAGTTTTCGCTTCATTTGGTAACTCCTCAAAAGATATTTCTAAATCGATTTTTTGAGATTTGATAATTTCTCCATGTTTCTGTTCAATAACTTCATAAACAATACTATTACTTTTCTTTAATTGTTCAATAGTGTGTATGTTTCCAGAAAAGGTAAACCCAATGAAATAACCTTCTTCACTAGGTTTAAAAGTAATTTTATCAGTATTAGTGTTAATAGTAAATGCAAAATATCCTCCTTTCATTTTTGATAAAACAGCAACTTTTTTCCATACTGATGCAAATGACATAAAACCAATACCTAGATATCCAGGTATATCAGTATCAATACGCTGATCTTCAATATTTGCAGTATAAGTAACACCTTTTCGTTTACCACTTAAAGTTGGTGTCCATAAATATCTCCCCATAGTACCACGATAGAAAATATGATTATTAGTATCTAAATATATCAATAAATCCATTCCTACACCATTATCAATTAACATACATGAATTGATATTATTATTTTCATCATTACCTAATATAAAGTTAATATCAGTTGCGCCATGCTTAAGTTTTGGATCAGATAAGTCGGCAGCACCTAATGAGTTCTGAAAAATCTCTCTAAAGCTAGGGAATCCCTGATCTTTATAAACTCTAGTTTTTATAATATCTATTGTATTATGAACTACATCAGGGGCATCAAGATCAGAAACAGTTTTTACAGAATATTTATCATAAATTTGTTTAGATAATGAAATATTTTTTACATTAAGAATATGCCATTCTCTTTCCTTTTTTCCCAATAAAACTTTGTATAAAACGTTATTAGGAGTTTTAACATTAATAAATAAAGAGTTATTTACAGAAAAAAGATGTTTATATTCTGGTTTTATAAAAATGAATTGTAATTTTTTATACAAATAATCAATAAAGGTATTTGGAATCATTTTTAATCACACAAAAAATAATTTATATATATATATAATTAAATCTTATTAAATCTATTTCTTCTATCTTTTTTATTATATTTTTTTTCAAACCGATGATAATAATAGAACTTACTTGATTTTTTCATTATATAATGAAATAATATGAGAAAAAAGTAATAGATTTTTGAAGTATCCCAAACATCTTTATAGATATAATATATTTCTTTGGGTAATAAATCATTATATTTATCCATACTTCTAGCAATATGTTTAATATATCTTCTTTTATATTTACTAAGAATTTTTTTATAATAAATAAGCCCTTTATTATTTACGAAAAAATGAACATGTGTATTATATGTTAATATATTACTTCCACCTTTTTTATTAATATAATTTGATTGTTGTAATAAATTAATATATTTTTTTAGTCTATTAGAATATACTCCTATAGCCCTTTTCTTAAAATCTAAATCTAATCCCTCTATTTTATAAGTTTTAATCATAAAATAGAAGATTCGATGTATAGAAGCTGCACCTAATATTTGTTTTACTCGTAGGCTTTCAATAAAACATAAAATAAAAGCCATAGTTTGACCTCGTCCAATTTTAAGTATATTACTATTTTTCACAAAAAATATTTTATAAAAATAATTATAAAAAGAAAATATTTATTATTATAAGTAGTTGTTTTCATATGAAAAGAAAGTTTCAAAATATTAATATCTATTTAATAGGATTCTTCAAATATGGCATAGGACCATTATTAATGTTAATAGTATTAATAGTATTATTTCCAATAACGAATTATTTGGTTTCAATAATTATGTTAGATTCACTTTCACAAATGGTTGCATTAATATTTGAAAATTCAATATTAATTGGTATAATTCCCCTGATGTATTATATAGGAACTAGAATTGGTGGTATGATATATCCCGAAGAGTTAAAAGTTATCAAATATTCTGATTCACATATATTATTTCGAAACAGTTTAGGTTTTATATCATATTTTCTTGGATTATTTATAATATTTCCACAATTTTATTATAATTTAATGAATTTATTAAATACTTTATTTTATACTGATTGGGCAATAGATCCTGTTTTTGGATTGATGACATTTTTTCTAAATTTTTATTTGATAATTTTTTGGGCAATCTTTATAGGAGCTGTATTACGAATAGGAATAATATTTCTAATAGATTATATATTTTATAGAAGTCAATTAACTACAATAGTTATGAAATTTA